>Ga0209331_1000005_pt1 | contig 69166 bp, 70 predicted proteins | sample JacPinW_OM3H0_M3_FD_187971 | JGI IMG/M metagenome (GOLD analysis project Ga0209331, IMG submission 187971) | Forest soil microbial communities from Algoma, Ontario, Canada - Jack Pine, Ontario site 1_JW_OM3H0_M3 (SPAdes) (version 2) | ecosystem: Environmental > Terrestrial > Soil > Boreal...
GCTGCCGGCCTCCCGTGCCGTCGCGAGCGTCTCGTACAAGGCTTCGAGTTTTCCGAGTTGCGCTTGCCCCTCGTCACCGGTCTGCGCGAGGGAGCGCGCGAGCAGCCGAACCGCGATCTCCTGGGGCAGCTTGAAGAAACTCCCTGCATCAAGCGTAACTGCCGCCGCATTTGCGAAACCTCTGCGCGCCACGCGCGCCGCAGCAACATCGACCGCAGCCTCCAGCGCGGTTTCAGCCCGCTGCACGCGGCGCGCAAAGAGCGCAAGCCGACCCGCATCAAGACCCTGGCGGGCGAGCGCGGGCATCAGTTCGCGTAGCCGCGAGCGCGCAAAGCGCGGATCGCGATTGGAAGCGTCCTCAACGTGGGGAATGTCAGCCGCTTGCAGCGTTGCAATGAGCCGCGCCTTCGCGATTCCCAGGAAAGGGCGCACCAGCAACAGTTCTCCGCCCGCCTTGTCGCCACGCGTCGTCGGCTGCAAGTTGGGCCGCATGGGGCCGCCCGCCGGATGAAGGGGGTGCGCGGAACAGCTCTGCACCAGGCCTGGACTGCGCCGGGAACGGCTTAGCGTTCGCCGCGCTGCATGCGTAGAGGATGGGGTAACCGCCAGAGATGTCACGCTTCTCATGCCGCCAAGGCCGCTGATGCCGCTCCCACGACACATGCGGATCAACACGGTCTCGGCCTGATCATCCAGGGTATGCGCGGTAAGGATGTGATTGGCCCGCACAGTGCGAGCAAAGGCTGCAAGCAATCCATAGCGTGCGATCCGCGCGGCCTGTTGCAGCCCGGTTTTCGGCTTTTGGCCGCTCCAGCGTAAAGTGCGGTGTCGCACGCCGAGCCGGCGCGCCAGACGTTTCACCGCGCGTGCTTCGGCGGCCGATACCGGGCGCAGTCCATGATCAATCGTCACAGCGACGAGGGTTGGTCCAGTTTTGCGAGCAGCGCGCCAGCGCTCCGCCAGGACAAGAAGCGCAGTGGAGTCGGCGCCCCCGGAGACCGCCAGGACGAGGGCAGAAGCCCGCGCGAGTGGTTTAAAGAGCTTGTTCGCCTCGGCCGCGGAAACAGGTTGCGCATCCTTAGCAGCGGACACGCTTCTGTTCTCGCTCGACGCCCTGCTTTACCCCGGCCGACGCCCGCGGAAACTTGCGCATGACCTCACCCAGGGAGGCGCAGGCCGCTTCCTTCTCGCCGAGCGCCGCAAGCGATTGGCCAAGTCGAAGCAGCGCATCCGGCGCCCGCGGATTGGCTTCAAATTTGGTCGAGACGTTGAGGAACGCTTCTGCCGCGTCACGAAACCGCTGGCGCTGAAACAGGCTTTCGCCAAGCCAGAAGGTCGCGTCGCCCGCCAATCGATCGCTCGGATACTTGCTCAAGAAATTGCGGAAGCTGTCCTCGGCGAGGGCGTAGTCCCGATGCAGAACGTAGCCGTACGCGAGATCGAACTCGTCTTTCGGGTTCTGCGAGGGCGGAAGCGTGGCAAGTGTAGCTCCGGCGCCCGGGTGCACCGGTGTAGCCAGAGACGCGTCCGCCATGTCACCTGGACCTGGGTGCGGCCCAGGAGAGTTCGCGGCCAAGCTCCGCGGCGCCCCCGGCGCAGCCGGATTGAGCGTCGGATCGAACGCATCCCCGCGTCGGGCAGGAGCAACCATTGCACCAGACGCCGATGACAGCGGGGCAGCTTGTGAGCGCGCTTGCGGCGGCGGCGATCGTGGCGCCCCACGAGGAGCAGATTCCTGCGAGCGGTACTCGGCATCCTCCTGCATGCGGCGGACTTGAGACTCGAGCTGCTGGTTGCGGAACTGCAGCTGCTCGATCGTTCCAGTGAGCTGCCTGATCTGAGCTTCGAGGCGCTCAAGACGAAGCACGAGATCGGGTCCGCCAACCTGCGCGGTCCGCTCCAACGCTTGCGATGGAGCGTTGCGTTCGCCAGATATGCGTTCGCTTCCGCCGAAGAACAGGTTCAACAAACCCGGGGGCTCGCTGTCCTGGGCCCATGCCGGGGAAAGATTCGCACCAGCAGCAAAGGCCACCATGAGAGCGAGCGCGGATGCCCGTCGAGGGACAAAGCGAGTCATTAGCTTCATGGCGCAGTTGAAGTTGCGAGATACCATACGAATCCCTGCGTCCAAATTGTGACTGTGCGAAATGCAACCGGCGCCCGAAGGCGCCGGCTGTCCCCTTCCCCCGTAACCTTATCTCGTTCAGGAACTGGTGTTGAGCACCGTCACGGCCCGCCGGTTCTGAGACCAGCAGGAAATGTCGTTGCAGACCGCGACCGGACGCTCCTTGCCGTACGAGATCGTCCGCATGCGTTGCGCGTTCACCCCGCGCGACGCGAGATAGTCGCGCACCGTCTGCGCGCGGCGAGCGCCAAGCGCGATGTTGTACTCGCGGGTGCCGCGCTCATCGGCATGCCCTTCAATCGTGAACGTGTATTGGCCGTAGGCCTGAAGCCACTGCGCCTGCTTCTCCAGGGTCGCAACGGATTGCGATGTCAGCTCGGTAGAGTCCGATTCGAAGAAGACCCGGTCGCCCACATTGACGACAAAGTCCTGCTGGCTTCCCGGCGTCGCCATACCGGCGGCCTGGGACACATTGGGGGTGTTCGCGCACCCTCCCATGCCAAGGGCAACAGCCAGAGCGCCGGCGAGCGCTGCCCACTGGATGGCACGTCCAACAGCTTTCGTCATTCCGGTGCCCCCTTTGTTGCCGCGTTACCGGACAGGGTGCAGGTCTAGCAGCTGCGTGGTTAAGCCAAAGTTGTTGGCAAGCTTGCCGGAGTGTTGCCCCGTTCCGACAAACGCAGGAAAAACCCGAAACCCTTTATATTGGTTAATAGAGGATGAATGCGGCGCCTTCTTGGCCCCCTTCACCTCCCCCCGCCTCGCTCCCATGCTTATTGCAGCAGCGGCGACCAGGAAGGATCAGAGGCATAACTCGGCGTCTTGACCGGCTGCTCGTTGCGTCCCGTCACATCCACGGTGAAGAGCCCTGGTCCGGCATTCCCGCCGGGGTCGCGAAAGAACATGATCACACGGCCGTTCGGACACCAGGTTGGCCCCTCATTGTGATAGCCCTCGGTGAGGATGCGCTCCCCGGAACCGTCGGTGCGCATGATGCCAATGGCAAACCGGCCTTCCGCCTGCTTGGTGAAAGCAATGTAGTCGCCCCGCGGCGACCAGACGGGGGTCGAATAGACGCCATCCCCAAAGCTGATGCGCTGGGCCCCTCCGCCGTCCGCGGCCATCACATAGATCTGCTGCTTGCCGCCGCGGTCAGACTCGAAACAAATATGCGATCCATCCGGCGAATAGGATGGTGCGGTGTCGATCACCTGCGTATCGGTCAGGCGCGTTGTCGCCTTTGATCGCAAATCCATGACGAAAAGGTTTGAATTGCCGCCGCGCTGCAGGCTGAAGATGACGCGCTGGCTGTCGGGCGAAAACCGCGGGCTGAAAGTCATACCGGGAAAATTGCTGACAATCTCCCGCTGCCCGGTCTCGATGTTCATCAAGTAAACCCGAGGGTCCCCCTGACCATAGGACATGTAAGTGATGGTATCGGCCGAGGACGAGAAGCGCGGCGTGAGCACGAGGTCATCGCCCCGCGTGAGATAACGTACATTCGCGCCATCCTGATCCATGAGCGCCAAGCGCTTGATGCGACGCTCCTTTGGACCGGATTCGTCGACGAACACGACGCGACTGTCGAAATAGCCTTTGTCTCCGGTGAGCCGCTCATAGATCGCGTCGGAGATGATATGAGCGATGCGGCGCCAGTTATCGGCCGTCGTCGTGTACTGCTGGCCGTGGAGCTGCTGGCCGGCAAATACATCCCACAGCCGAAACTCCGCCTTCAGCCGGCCCTCGCCTTGGGTCACGCGACCGGTGACCAGCGCCTGAGCGTTGATCAGCCGCCAATCGGGAAAGCGCGGCAACGTATCGATGGTCGTGAATTTCTCGATGAAGGCAGCGGGATCGATCGGGGCAAACAGTCCGGAGCGCTGCAGATTGGCGCCGATGATCTGGCTGATGTTGCGCCCGAGAGCCGGATCCTGCGTTGCGACCGCGATGAATTCCGGAATCGCGATCGGTACCGGCTGCACGTTGCCTTGAGTGACGTCGAGCTTGAGCACTGCGAGCGCGCGCTCGACCGGCAGCGTCCCGATCGCGCCAGCCGCGACGCCGGCACCCAGCGCCATCACTTTTCGTCGCGTGAGACTGACAGACAAGGACATCATCTGCGGACAAATCCCCACTCTTCATACGCTTGTGGTTAGCCGCGAATCATCTCGCGCGGATCGAACTTGATCTCGATGTCTTTCCAGAGGTCATAATGCTCGCGTCGCAACATCGTGAAGGGCTGGCCGCGCAAGAGCGCGCGCACGGCGCTGTCGCGAGCCGCCGCCGCCATCGGGGTTCTACCGCTGCTCAACACCCGCGGCTGGCCCTCGACGGTGCCGTCCGGCCGGAATTTGACCTCCACAACGACGACCAACTCCTCCGGATCGCTCGGAGCCAGCGGCGGATTCCAGAGCTCACGCAACCGGGCGCGCAAGGCGTCGAGCTCGCTCTGCGATAGCTGCGTTGCCTGGCCGTTGGGTAATCCGAGCCCGGGGTTACTGTTGAGAGTCTCGCCCGCGGCGGCGAGGCGCGAGGCATTGCGCTTGTCGAGCAGGGCCTCGACCTGCTTCGGATCAAATTTCGGTGCCGGGGGCGCCGGCTTCTTGGGCGGCGTGGGCGGCTGCGGCTTGGCTTCGGCCTTCTTCGGCTGGTGCTTAGGGTCTTCCTTGGTCAGCGCCTCGGCAATGGGATCGACTTTGGCCTCAGCTTGCTTCGGCTCCTTGGGTTTCTCCTCGACCGGCTTCACCTCCGGGCTGGGCGGCGTCTCGCGCGCAGCCTTTACCTCTTTCTTCTCGACCAGCTTTGCGCTCGTGTCTTCTACCGGCTTTGCCTCGGCGACTTTTTCTACCAGCGGCTTCGGAGCCTCGGTTTGAGGAGCGCTCTTCATTCCTTTGGTGATCTGCGAGAACTCGGTCGCCGTCACGATATCGACCGGCAAGGAGTCGCTCGCGGATATCGTAAGCGGTCTTGCTGCGAGCGACCAAACGCTCCACAGCAACACCGCCGCATGGCCGATGGCCGATATGGTATAGGACGTCCTCATTACCTCGTCGTCAAACGATCAACGCGCCGGGCCCTGCTCGGTCTCCGTTACCAAGGCCACGCGGCGGAATCCGGCGGCCGATATGCGGCCCATCACTTTCATGACAGTCCCATAATCGACCTGGCGATCGCCGCGCACGTAGATGCGCTCGTCCGCCCCGCCGCGCGCATCGGTAATGGCCTTCAGCTTCGGCACAACCTCGTCCAGGGGAATCTCGGTGTTTTGCAGGTAGACTTGCTCCTTTACATTCACTGAGACGGTTAACGGCTCCTTGTCCTGGTCGAGACTCTTGGCTTGCGTTCGCGGCAGGTCGATCGGAACTCCGACAGTAAGCAGCGGTGCCGAGACCATGAAAATGATCAACAGGACGAGCATGACATCGACCATCGGCGTCACGTTGATCTCCGCCATTACCGGACGGCGACGGTGCCGCCGCCCGGCCGCCACATTCGCGCCCGCATTCATCCCCATCTCGACCCCCACATCCTCATCCCCGCTCATCGATCTGCCGCGACAGAATTGCGGCAAATTCGTCAGCGAACCCTTCCAGGCGCTGCGCCTGTTTGTTCACGTCCGACACGAACTTGTTGTACAAAATGGTCGCGGGTATGGCGGCGAAGAGCCCTGCTGCGGTCGCGAACAGGGCTTCCGCAATGCCGGGGGCAACCACCGCGAGCGAGGTGGTCTGCTGGCCGGCAATGGCGCGAAAGCTGGTCATGATGCCCCACACCGTCCCGAACAGGCCGACAAAGGGTCCAGCCGACCCGATGGTGGCCAGCACCAGGAGGTAGCGCTCGAGCCGCGCAATTTCCCGCTGGATGGTCACGTCCATCACCTTCTCGATACGCGCCTGCAGGCCCGCGAAAGAACGCGCATGCCCCTCGAGGCTCCGCTTCCATTCCCGCATCGCCGCTACGAACAGGGCCGCCATGGAATGGCTCGGCCGGGAGGAGAGGGAGCGGTAGAGCTCTTCCAGCGACTGTCCGGACCAGAATGCCTGCTCGAAAGCATCCATGGCGCGCCGCGTGCGCGAATACAGCATGAACTTCTCGATGGCGATCGCCCATACCGAGATCGAGGCAATCAGCAGCCCGACCATCACCAATTTGACGATGATGTCTGCGTTCTGAAAAAGATCCCAGATCGAAATCGGCGCGGCGGACGGCATCGCAGTTCCTTCCGGCTCTTCCTTCGGTCTGGACCTGACTCCCTCCGGAACCTGCTGCCTCGCCGCCGCAAGCGGCTCGCGGCGGCGAAAGCCGGCACGCCAAGCCACGTTATGGCCCGCAGCCGAAGACCCGAAAGCGCAATGATCGTGCCGTTCCCAACGGTCCGCATACGGCTTCCCGATGAAAGGTGTCCAAACTAGGGCGTACTCGCCCGCGGGAGACCCGGCTCACAAATGTTCTGCGGCATCTGCCTCATTCGCCAGCATGGCGAGGCGCAGGGCCTTGGGGATCGGTCGCGCCCGGCCGCCGGAGACGCACGCCACGCGCACCTGCGCATCCACCAGGAGCTCGTCGGCGCGCAGGATCTGCTGATGCAGCGTGATCGAGGCCCCCTTCACCTCCTGCGGGACGGTGATGATGTCGAGCACATCGTCCATGCGCGCCGGCTTGAGGAATTCGATGCGCATCGATCGCACCACGAAGGCGAAACCCGGCGTCTCCCGCTCCGCCTCGTCGAACAATGCGCGATGACCGGTTCCGAGCAGGCGCAAATGATTCGTGCGGCCCCGTTCCATGAACCGCAGATAGTTGGCGTGATAGACGATGCCGGAGAAATCCGTATCCTCGTAGTAAACCCGCACCGTCATCAGATGACGACCGTCGCGTAGCGCGCCGTCGAGCGTTACCGGAGCCGGATTGGTCATCTTCGAAATTCTTCGTCGATGTCCATGCGACCGTCGATAACGCGCACGCTGTTTATTGCTCCTCGGAGGAGTCGAACAGCTGAAACTGTGAGGGATCCCGGGCGGGCTCGGCAAGACCAAGATGCCGAAAGGCATGCGACGTGAGCAGCCGGCCGCGCGGGGTACGCTGCAGCAGCCCTTTCTGGATCAGGAAAGGCTCGATAATTTCCTCGATCGCGTCGCGCGGCTCGGAGAGCGCGGCGGCGAGGGTCTCGATACCGACCGGCCCCCCGCCGTAGTTCTGGGCAATGGTTGAGAGATAGCGCCGATCCATGGCGTCGAGCCCGGCTGCATCCACTTCCAGCTCGATCAGCGCGCGGTCCGCCGCTTGCCGATCGATCACATCGGCCCCGGCAACCGAGGCAAAATCGCGCACCCGCCGCAACAGCCGCCCGGCGATGCGCGGGGTGCCGCGGGCACGGCGCGCAATCTCGTTGGCGCCATCTGGGCTCATGCCAATTCCAAGCACCCGCGCTCCGCGATTGACGATCTGTTCGAGCTCGGTCTCGGAATAGAAATTCAAGCGTACCGGAATGCCGAACCGATCGCGGAGCGGATTGGTGAGGAGGCCCGCACGCGTCGTCGCGCCAATAAGCGTGAATTTCGCCAGATCGATCTTGACGGAGCGTGCCGCCGGCCCCTGTCCGATAATCAGATCGAGCTGAAAATCCTCCATCGCGGGATAGAGAATCTCCTCCACTGCCGGATTGAGCCGGTGGATCTCGTCGATGAACAGCACGTCGCGCTCCTCGAGATTCGTGAGCAGCGCCGCAAGGTCTCCGGCCTTGACAATCACCGGCCCCGAGGTTGCACGAAAGTTGACACCGAGCTCGCGCGCCACGATCTGGGCGAGCGTGGTCTTGCCGAGTCCGGGCGGGCCAACGAACAGCACGTGATCGAGCGCTTCGTGGCGCGCCCGCGCGGCCTCGATGAAGACGGACAGGTTCGAGCGCGCCTGCTGCTGGCCGATGAACTCAGTCAGACGTTGCGGACGCAACGAGCCGTCGGCGTTGTCTTCGTCGCGCCGTTCGGCACTCACCAGCCTCGGGGCCGAGCTCAAATGTTCCTCACAGGGTCCGCTCGCGGCTATATTTGTTCGGCAACAGCTCGCCGATGGCCGAGATGGCGGGCCCGTTAGCAGTGGGTACAATGACGCGAGCGTTGCGGTCGTAATCCCAAATGAGCTCGCGGCAGCTGCCGCAGGGCGAGACGACGCGTATGGAGCGATCAGGCTCCAGCGGCTCGGGATGTCGCACCGCCACGATGGTCTCGATGCCGGTCTCGCCCGTCTCCGTCACCGCGCGCCCGAGCGCTACCGCTTCAGCGCACACCGCCATCCGGCCCAAATAGGCATCAAGATTGACCCCGGTGTAGATGCGGCCGTCGCGGGTGCGCAACGCGGCACCTACTTCCTGCCAATCATTGCGATACCGCTGCGTGATGGCTTGAGTCGCTGCCGCAATCAGCTCGTGATCCCGACCGCTCAGCATGGGGAGTGTTCGCGCCTCATTTCGCGAGCTCCTTGAGCCCAAGCCGGATCAGGCTCGCGGCATCCGCGGCTGCGCCCGCGTTGCGCGCTGCCGCGGCGATGGCGGATGCGGCCTGGGGCTGACCGTAGCCCAGGTTGACGAGCGCCGAGACCGCATCCGCGAGTGGCTGGGGCGCGCGCTTCTCCTCGACTGCGCCGGAGAGGCGGACCACCGACGGGTCTATCCCGGCATAGGCCGGCGCCTTGTCCTTGAGCTCGGTGACGATGCGCTCTGCCACCTTTGGGCCGACCCCGGGGGCGCGCGCCACCATGGCCTTGTCGCGCATGGCGATGGCGGAAGCGAGATCCGCAGGCCTAAGGGTTCCCAGCACCGAGAGCGCGACCTTGGCGCCGACGCCCTGCACCGTTTGCAGCAAGCCGAACCATTCGCGCTCGACCTCCGTCAAGAAACCAAACAGCCGGATCTGATCTTCGCGAACATGCGTCTCGATGGCGAGCGTCGCGGGTTGCCCCGTCGCGGGCAATTCCTGCAACGTGCGTGCCGAGCAATGCACGCGATAGCCCACGCCGTTCACGTCGAGGATGATGCAATCCTCGCCGTAGGAATCGATGACCCCCTTGAGCTTGCCGATCATCGCCCCCTCGCGCCGGGCAGCTCGCCGTTGCGCATCCCGCCATTGCGATGGTGCGCGTGACACACCGCGATCGCAAGCGCGTCCGCCGCATCGTCCGATGGCGCATCGGCTTTCGGCAGCAGCACGCCGATCATCATGCGCACCTGCCCCTTCTCGCCGTGGCCGGTACCGACGATGGTCTTTTTCACCAGGTTGGGCGCGTATTCCGCCACAGGGAGGCCGGCGATGGCGGGGACCAGCATGGCAATCCCGCGCGCCTGGCCAAGCTTGAGGGTTGCGGCCGCATTCTTGTTGACGAAAGTCTTCTCGACTGCCGCTTCGTGCGGCGCGTGCGCCTTAACAATTTCGCTCAAGCCTTGATGAATGGCGAGGAGCCGCGCCGCGAGCGTCTCCCTTTCGTCGGTGGCAAGCGACCCGCAGGCAAGAAAGCGCAGGCGGGTGCCCTCGACCGCAATCATGCCCCACCCCGTGCGGCGAAGCCCGGGGTCGATGCCGAGAATGCGAATCGACCGGAGCATGATTGCGCCGTTGATAACCCCGAGCGCGGGCCACGCATAGATGGGATCCCGATCATCCGGAGCAGTTACGCACTGAGCCTGTGCATGAGCGCATCGGAGACCTCGAAATTTGCGTAGACGTTTTGGACGTCATCGTGCTCGTTGAGCACCTCCATCAATCGGAGTACTTTCTCGCCCTGCTCGTCGTTCACGGCCACGGTGCTCTGCGGCTTCCATACCAGGGCCGCCTTGCGCGGCTCCCCGAACTTGAGCTCCAACGCCTTTGCCACTTCGCGCAGCGTATCCTGCGTGGTATAGATCTCGTGCCCGCTCTCGCTCGATACGACATCCTCCGCGCCGGCATCGATTGCGGCTTCCAGCAAGGTTTCGGCACTGGCAACCTTGGCGTGATATTCGACGAGTCCGACATGGTCGAACATGAACGAGACCGCGCCCGTCTCGGCGAGATTGCCGCCTGACCGCGTAAAGGTCGCGCGCACCTCCCCGGCAGTGCGGTTGCGGTTGTCGGTCAACACCTCGACGATGACCGCAACGCCACCCGGGCCGTACCCCTCATAGCGGATTTCGTCGTAGCTCTCGGCATCGCCGCCCACGGCCTTCTTGATCGCCCGATCGATGTTGTCCTTGGGCATGTTCTCGGCGCGCGCAGCGAGGATGGCCGCCCGGAGGCGGGGGTTCATTGCGGGGTCGGGCAGCCCCAGCCTGGCGGAAACCGTGATCTCGCGCGCCAGCTTGCCAAACAGCTTGGATTTCGCCGCATCCTGCCGCCCCTTGCGGTGCATGATGTTCTTGAACTGCGAATGCCCAGCCATGGTCGTCGTCGTCCTGATCGATTGCTTGAGATGCGCATCCTCATGACAGTGCCGGAGGCGAACGCATTCTGGCGACGGACCGGCCGGAAAAGCGCGGCGCCTGTTATAGGATGCACCGCACCTGAAATCCAGAATAGGGGACCCCGCCGACATTCATTTTGGTTCGTCTGGAATCTGAATGTCCTCCGGGGCAATCCATACCACCTGTCCCTCACGCCACACGCATATGGGATTTCCGGCTTGCTTATGGCGCAATATTGCCTCGCGAAATGCGCGCGCGAGCGCTCGCTGAACCAAATCAGCGTCCTTAACGCGCTCGATCAGAGAACGAGAGTCCGCCTCCTCATTGACCATAGGACTCCTCCAAATTCCGCCATGTCCTCACATCACTGATCTTACGGACGGAATAACGGTCTCCGGCAGCGATCCGCACCGGATCCGGGCCTTCCGAGTTATCGTACAATTGCCAGCTGTCTACGAGTGGCATGTAGATCCGAAATAGGTTTTGCAAACCTACCCTATAACGCCGGTGAACCACCTCAGCCGGAACGTCATGACCGCCGAGCCGCACGCGTTCCGTGACACGAGTCACCGCGAGTTCGTCACTCTTGAGCCAAAGGAACAGCAGATGTACATGGTGGCCGTCCCGCTGCAAGGCGGCGAGCCAAGGCGCGAGGGTGCGGCTTGCCAGTGTGGTCTCGAACGCGAAATTCTTCCGGGTGACCGTTAAGTGCCGCATTCGTTCGAGCATGATTCGTCCCGCCGCAATCGCTACCGAAGCTGGCCGAAACGCGGATAGCCCGGCCGCAATCGTATCGGCGTTGATGAATTCAGTGACTCCGAAGGAATCTCTCAGCAGCGAGGGTGCAGCCGTCGACTTGCCCGCTCCATTTGCACGGGCAACGACAACCACGAGCGGCGCAGTCTCAGCGGTCATAAGCGAGCGTTCTGCGCGAGAGCGACAAGGACGCCCGATGAATACCAAATCCTCTGAACACGACTCATCCAGGATTAATCCCAGAACGTCGGCTTCGTCTGTTCGAGCCGGCCGCCGAGCCGTACCGCGCCGACGCGCAGCGCCAGCCCGGTCGCGTCGTCGGTTTCGACCGCAAGTGCGCAAAGCGTCGCTTCGCCCATGGCCGGCTCGAAGCGGGAGGCCGGAATTTTGCGCAGAAATCGCGTCAGCGGTTCGTCCTTGTCCATCCCGATGATGGAATCGTAGTCGCCGCTCATCCCAAGATCGGAGACAAAGGCCGTACCATGCGACAGTATCTGATGATCGGCAGTGGGCGCATGGGTGTGGGTGCCGACGACCAGGCTCGCGCGGCCATCGCAGAAATGTCCCATCGCCTGTTTCTCGCTGGTGGCTTCGGCGTGAATGTCCACGATGATGACGTCGGCACAGCCTTTAAGCGGGCATGCGGAAAGCTCGCGGTCGACCGCAGCGAAAGGATCATCGAGCGGGTCCATGAAGATGCGGCCCATCGCATTGACGACGAGCACCCGCGCGCCGTTCCTGGCATTGAGCACCGCGGCCCCGCGACCCGGCGTGCCGGCGGGAAAATTCGCGGGCCGCAGAAGCTTCGGCGCGCGCTCGATGAAGACCAAGGCCTCCCGCTGGTCCCAGGAATGATTGCCGCCGGTAATGACATCAATGCCCGCATCGACGAACTCATCATAGATCGCCTCGGTGATCCCGAAACCCCCGGCGGCGTTTTCGCCGTTTGCCGCTACGAAGTCGAGCTTCCACGCGCGCACCAGGTCCGGCACGCGCTGGCGCACGATTGTGCGCCCGCTTCGGCCCACGATGTCGCCGATGAACAGAATCCGCACGGGTCACGCCCTCCCGCAGTGGATGACCTCGCGCTCGGTCAGCACCAGGTCGAGGCGAGCGTCGCGAGGGCCCGTGGGCACTTTTATTAGCTCCTGCTCGGCAAACGCGACCCCTGCCGCGAGAATTGGCTGTCGTGCCCGCAAGGCGGTGATCGTGAGGTCGTAGTACCCTCCACCGTATCCGATCCGGTTCCCGCGACGATCGAATGCAAGCAGCGGCACCAGCAACACGTCCGGAAACACTTCGGCTGCATCCGGCTTGGGTTCGCGGATACCCCAGACACCCGAGGCCAATGTGTCGCCAAACGCAAAAGTGCGCATCACGAGCAGCTTGCCGCGCCCGACCACAACCGGCAGTGCGAGCCTGACGCCGGCGTCGGCAAGCTTGCGCATAAGCGGGATCGGACTGATCTCGCTTTTCAGCGGCATAAAGCCGGAGACACAGCCGCCGGCAGGTAGTGCGAGGGGAAACGGCCGCGCTGCAATGGCCTGCGCCGCGGCAGCGCGTACAGCCCCCGGCATGGCATTGCGGCGCGCGAGTGCCTCGCGGCGAAGCCCGGCTTTGGCATTTTCAAGGGAGTCCAACCGTAATAGAATCCAAACATGAAGTAGGAGTGCGGAGCCGCAATGGCCGCTGGAGCGTCGATCCCGGGTTCCCTACGCAAGTAGGTGGGCGCCATATGTCCGAGCCCACGAGCCCGGTCAGGGACAGCTCCCTTCAGGATCGATAAGGCCCCGGGGATATGGCTCCTGACGCACCTCACAGCCCCGCGCGCCCAATGTAATGGCTTCGCGGTGAAGTCGCTACCTTATCGCCAACCGCGAGGAGGCGGATGCCGAATACCGATTTCCTGTATGCAGGCACGCTTGCAGAGCTCAAGCGCAACCGGCGCCTCGTCGTGCGCGGCCCGCATCGACCCATCCTGGTCCTCGCGCACGGGGATCGTGTTTTCGCCCTGGACAACCGTTGTCCGCACATGGGCTTTCCGCTGGACCGCGGAAGCATGGAGGACGGCATTCTCGCCTGCCACTGGCATCATGCGCGCTTCGACGTTGCGAGCGGCTGTACGTTCGATCTCTGGGCGGACGACGTCCCGACGTGCCCAGTAGAGATGCGCGGCGCGGAGATTTGGGTGAAGGCCGAATTCGGGCATCCCAACCCTGCCGTTTACTGGCAGCGACGTCTAGATGACGGCATGGCGCACAATCTCGGCCTCGTGATTGCTAAGGCGGTGCAGGGCCAACTCGCCGCCGATGTGCCGCCCCTCGACATCGTGCGGCAGGCCGCGCTCTTCGGGGCGCGCCACCTTGACGGCTGGAGCACGGGCATGACGATCCTGACCGCGCTCGGGAACCTGCTGCCGCTGTTAGAGAGAGAGGATGCTTATCTGGCGCTGTTCCATGGCGTGCGTCGGGTCGCAGCGGATTGCGCCGGCGCGGTTCCCGGCCGCAAACGCGCGGCTCTTGCCAGCCGCCCGGATCTCAGCACGCTCAAACGGTGGCTCCGACGCTGGGACGCAGTGCGGCACGGCGAGGCGGCCCAGCGCACGGTCCTGACCGCTGTCGCCATGGGAACAACGCCCGGATTGATAGCCGACCTCCTGTTAGCGGCGGAGACCGACCGGGTGTTCGCCGATGACGGGCATTCCCTCGATTTCATCAATAAAGCCTTCGAGTGTCTCGACCTGATCGGATGGGAACACGCGGGCGATCTCATTCCGAGTGTCATCGGACAAATGGTTGCGGCGCGCGGGGCTGACGAATCGACGGAGTGGCGCCAGCCCATCGACTTCATCGCGCGATGCGAGGAAGGCGCAGCCGAGCTGCCAAGGCGTTTCGCAGCGGCTCGACATCGGGGGAACTGGTCGAAGCATGCGCAGCTGGGCCGGCTTCTGTTGGGCGACGATCCGGGCACGATCTTCGATGCGCTCGGGAGTGCCATTTCCGACGGTGCCTCACTCGATGACCTTGGGCGCTCGCTTGCCTATGCCGCGGCGCTGCGGGTTGCACAATTCGGGACAGCGAATGAGCACGGGGACTGGGACACCGCGCACCACGTCTTCACCTACTGCAACGCGGTGCATCAGGGCCTCAAGCGCATCGCGGGCGATCATAATGTCGCCGGCTTCCCCGAGGCATCGCGCGGCGTATTGTACGGCGCCGCCGCAATCTATCTCATTCGCTATCTGAACGTCCCGCCGGCGCGCCTGCCGGGTGAAGGAAATGACCGGCTAAACGCGCTGCCGTCGAAGCCCGAAGAGATCCGCGCGTCGCTTCTGGATGCATTCGATCGTCAGCACCAGGTCGAGGCAGCGGCACGTCTCGTGACGCGCCATCTCACGCTCGGTCATCCGCCGGAGCTGATCATTTCCGCGCTAGCGCGCGCGCTTTTGCGCGAAGACGCGGGCTTTCACGCCTACCAGATGTTCGAGGCCGGCGTGCGTCAGTTCAAGGAATGGAACAACACGCCGCCGGGACGGCACATCCTCGTGGCGGTCGCGCGGTATCTTGCGGCACACTCTCCGACCGAACGTGCTTGGCTCCAGACCGCGGACATCGCGGCCCGCCTCTCCCGCGGAGACCACCTGTACGAGGAAGCCTGACGCTCGCCCTGGGCTTCGCTCGGGCTCTCGCGAATGGGCGCCTCTCGCCTGGCCTTCAATTCAATTGTCTTTGCGGCTGAGCCGTGGCTACGCGACGCTTGCAAGAATCGCGGCTTCGGCAGCCTTGACCGCCTCCGGCGTGCCGACATGCATCCAAAGGCCTTCCAACCGAGCCCCAAACAGTCGGCCCGCTTGCGCGGAACGATCGAATAGCGGCGACATGGACGAAGGCCCACCCGGCACCCCTGCGAAGAAAGCAGGCGTGAGAATTGCTGCGCCGGCGTAGACGAAAGGCGCGATCTCCCGCTCGGCCCGTCGCGCCAGCTTGCCATCGGGCGTCATGGCGAAGTCACCGACTCCGACATAGCCGATGCTGGACGTGCTCGACGCGAGAAGAAGCAGCGCGTCCATCCGCGCCGAGTCGAAGGCGCCGGCAAGCAGGGCCAGATTGGGCTTCACCCCGTCTACCCAGATCGTGTCCGAGTTGACATGGAAGAATGGATTATCGCCCAGCTGCGGCAATGCTTTGATAACGCCGCCCGCCGTACCCAGAAGCTCGCGGCGCTCGTCCGATATAATGATCTGTGGCTGCCGACGGGACGCCAGATGGCGCTCGATTTGATCGGCGAGATGATGGACGTTCACGACTGCGCGCGCGACGCCCTGATCGGCGAGCCGATCGAGCACGTAATCGATGAGCGCCTTCCCGCCGACTTGCACCAACGGCTTGGGTATCCGACCGCTGAAGGGCCTCATTCGGGTGCCCAGTCCAGCCGCGAGCACCATGGCGCATGTCGGTCCAGCGATCCTTTCTGCCAATTCGCTCATCTCGGTGCTGCCCCTCCCGTCCTCAAATGGCGTTCAAGGCCGGCACGTGGGCAATATACCATGCGCTCAGGGTCTCGAGTGCGGGATGACTGAGAGAGCGTTGCAGATAGCCCCACACCCGCGGCATGTGGCGGAGATATTGCGGCTTACCGTCGCGCATGTCGAGACGGGCGAAGATGCCGAGGATTTTGCTGGCGCGCTGCGCGGCAACCGTGACGTACACCTTGATGAACCCGCCGGCGTCGAACTCCGGGTCAGCTTGGCGCCGGCCGCGCACATAGCGTCCGAGCAGCGCCAGCTCCATTTGCTCGGCTACATCCACGCGGGCATCCTGGAGCAGAGAGGCGACATCGTATGCGGCAGGACCCATGACGGCGTCTTGGAAGTCCAGCACTCCGAGGCGAGCGATTTCGTGCCGGCGCGGCAGCCACAATAAATTGGGTGAGTGGAAGTCGCGCAATACCCAGGTCGGTGGTGCATCGATTGCCGGCTGCAGCAGCTCGCGCCAAAGCGCCCGAAAGGAATCCCGCTCGCTGTCCGCCATCGTGGTATTCAGGCGCGGCAAAAACCAATCGAGCAGCAGCTCGACCTCAATCAGGAATGCATTCATATCGTAATACGGGACGCGGTGCTCGACCCCGGGCGCGACTGGCAGTACGTCCGGCAGTCGTTCCGCGTGCAGCGCAATTAGAGCGTCGACGGCGGTTTCATAACGTTCCCGTATAGGTGCCGGGGGGTCGCCCTGCACCACTTGTTCATCGCCGAGGTCTTCAAGCAGCAACAGCCCCTGCTCCAAGTCAGCGTGGTTGATTTCAGGCGTCGAGAACCCGTGTTGGCGGAGTCCATTGGCGATTGCCACGAATGGAATCACACTGTCGGCAAGATGCGCAATCTCATTGTAGGACTTGCCGTCGCGCACCGGGGGGCCATCGCTCCGGCGAGGTGAATTCATCAGGATGACCTGCTTGTCTGCGAGCGCAAGGCGCTCGTAGATTCGCGTCGAAGCGTCCCCTTTGAGTCTTGCCCGCAAAGCATCGCTGTAACCACTCTCGGCGATGAACTGGCGGACCGCCGCCATGCGGTCCACCCGCGGGCCGAGCTTGCCGTAGCCGGTCACGCGCGCATGGCGGAATTCAAGCTTGAGCTTCGGCGCAAGCGTGAGTGCGACATCGATGCGGTCCGGCGGCAGAAAACCGGCGGCGCGATCGGGCCATTCCAGCAACACAACCGCTCCCTCGGGCAAGTCATCGAAGCCAAGCTCGGCAAGCTCCGCCGAACCGGACAGCCGGTAGAGGTCGGCATGCACGAGCGGAAACTGCGGCAGATCATAGCTCTGCATGAGCGTGAAGGTCGGGCTTGGCACTTCGAGCGACGGGTCGCCCGCCAGGTAGCGAATGACCGCACGGGCGAACGTTGTCTTGCCCGCGCCGAGGTCGCCCGACAGGGTCACAAGATCGCCGGGCTCAAGCGAGTTGGTGATATCGACGGCAAGCCGCTGGGTGGCGTGCTCGTCCGGCAAGGCTACCGAAAAGCTCGAAGTGCCTAACGTAGTCAGCAGCATCGCGGCCACCGCCGATATCAAGCCGCAGATCGCTCGGCGCGACGATCGAGGGGGAATTTGCAGGTCACGGTGGTGCCGCGTCCGAGGATGGATTCCAGCGTAACGGAACCACCATGCAGCTCGACGAACGAGCGCACCAGCGAAAGACCCAGTCCCGTACCACGATGGCGCGAGCCGAGAGAATGAGTTTCGAACCAATCGAATACCTTGTCCTGTACATCGGCGGGAATACCGGGCCCGCGGTCGGTGACCGAGAATACGAGGGCATCCTTGAGCCTTTGGGCGGTCAACGTAACGGTCTCCCCGGCAGGCGAAAAGCCCACGGCATTCGCGAGCAGATTGAATAGGGATTGGCGGACGCGCCGCTCGTCCGCGATGAAGCTGCCGATATCCGGGGTAGCGCGGATCTCAAGTCTGATCCCATTCTTGATCAGTCGGTCCTGCACCCCTTCGGCGGCTGCCTCCATGGTCTTGCAGACATCCACAGGCCCCAGATTGAGCGTCATCGCTCCGGCATCGATGGTCGCGAGATCCAGGATGTTGTTGATGATGGCGAGCAGCGCATTGGTGGATACGGTGATGTAGCTCAGATATTCCCGCTGTTTGTCGGTGAGTGGTCCGGTAAGAGGGTCGCCCAGGAAATACGCAAACCCGATGATGTTGGTGAGTGGCGAGCGCAGCTCATACGACACGTGGTGGACAAAATCGATCTTGAGCCTGTCCGCCGCTTCCAACGCCTCATTTCGCTCACGCAGCGCGCGCTCGACGTTGACCGTATCAGTGACATCCTGGAACGTGAGCAGGGTGGCCCCATCAGGCAGCGGCATGGTGGCGCAATCGACAACGTTGCCGTCGCGGCGTTCGATGCGCCCGATCACCGGTTCGCGATCCTCGATGGCGGTGATCATCGCACGCAGCCGCTGCCAGATCGGATGGTCGCCATGCAACGGGCGGCAGGCGGTGCTCACCGTCTCGATGTGCGGCCGTCGCGCAAGAATCTCGGCGTCGAGCCGCCACATGCGGGCAAAGACCGGGTTATGCAGCCGCATCCGCCCGTCACTGCCAAAAACTGCCACCGCCTCCGTGAGATTATCCAGGGTCTCCCCTTGCACCCGAATGAGCGCGTCGTAACGCCGTTCCAGATCAAGCCGTTCCGTCACGTCTTCGAACAGATAAATAACTCCGCCCTCGGGATTAGGAGTCGTGACCACTCGCATCGTCCGCCCGTCGGGGAGATGCCACGTGTGCTCCTTCGCCTCGACTGCCCTGTAGGCCTCGTGCAATGCGATTTTCCATTGCCGGAAATCCTGCTCGTCGGGAAGCTTTCGGGCAGCGCGCAACCGGTCGAGCACAGCCGAATCGGTCGGTCCTCCGTCGAGGAATTCAACGTCGAGGTCCCATAGCGAGCGGTACGCGGCATTACAGAAGCTCAGCCGTTGATTGGACCCAAAGATGGCGACCCCGGTCGCCAGCTGATCCAGCGTGCGGCGATGGGCATCCACAATGCGCCTGAGCTCGGCGCGCATGACCTCCACTTCCGTTGTATCGATGGCAATCCCGGCGCTGCCGCCGCCAACCGGCACGGATATCACGTCCAGCGTCCGGCGCTCTCCCGCTACAACGGCGGCAAGCCGCCCGGAATAGGGCTGTGCCGAGTCATGCGCATTACGGAGTTCCGAGCGCGCAGCATGGTCGAACAGTTCGATTCCTTGTTCAACGGTCTCTTCGACGGTCCTCGCCTCGACCGCGCGGGCGTAGGCTTGATTAGCGGAGACGAGCTTGCCCGAACTGTCCCGGTGCCAAACCGGTGCAGGAATTGCCTCGATGAGCGCGCGCATGGCTGCCGCGTCTTCGATCTGCTTGCGATGGCGCTGCGTCAATTCGGCCAGCTCGTACTTGATCCCGCTCAGCTCGCGCAGTCGCACTATGGCGCGCCCGCCGACGACCAGGCCTTCGGCTTCCACGACGTGGTTGGACAACGTCGCGACCGTCATCGCAAAGCTTGCGGCGCGAGCACGCAAAGCATCGACCGAACGCTCCATGTCCTGCGCGGCTTGCGGTTCAAGCCAGCTGCCAAACGATAAAACGCGCTGGCGAACGCCGGCACCGGTCACACGGGGGGCATCGCCGATAATTTCGGGCTCCTCCGTCCCTGTCGACCAAACGATCAGGATCTGCGGCTCAGACAGGAGCAGCGCGTATGCCCGATCGATCGCGGCGCGGGACGCCATTGCCTCGTCGCGTGCAGATGCCGCCATCGCGGCAAGCCGTCGGCGCGTGCGCACGAGCAGAATTGCGGTAACGACGGCAAAGCACAGAACGCCCAGCGTTAGCGCCAGGGCGGCAATCTCATGCCGATCGAGCAGCAGGAGCGCGGAGATATACGCGCCAACGGTAGAGCCTTCGAATCTCGGGCCAGCCGCCTCGGCGGGCCCGGCCGCAAAAGAACACGACCCAGCAATCGCTATCGTAAGGACTACAAGCAATCCGCTTTGCTGCGGACGAGCTCCCAAGCTGTCCACGGTGGTCCGGATCGTGTCCGGCATCCCGCTTGCCCCCAATCGCCGCATTTGCCGGGATCGAAGACCGCCGGCTTCGCAGGGTCATTATGGCGGCTGGCCTGTTCCGCCGGTAAGCCTGCGCGAATCAAGGCACTTTACCTCCAACGCGAATCCAGTGGTAAGAGTCCAGATCGTGAACGAGTCGGAGGACTGACAACAAAGGACAGACGAAGGATCCCAGGACATGGTGACGGCAGTGCGCTCGTGTCCCTCACTTCTCAGTCCGCCGCCGTCGGTCGACCCTCCTCTACCGCCCGGCCAGCTTCAATCCCTTTTCCAGAGCGGGGTAGCTGCGCACAGGCGCCGCCATCAGGAAGCGATAGCCCTCGGCTAGGACGCGCTCGACATTACTTGCGTCGACATGGGGGTGACCGACGACCACGTTGTGCTCCTTGCAGGTGTTCACAACGCGGGCCATCCATTTCAAGACTTCGGGGTGCTCATACTGCCTGGGATAGCCTAGCTCCTGGGAGAGATCGCCCTCTCCAATCAAGATTGCGCCTATCCCGGGGACTTTCTTCAGGATCTCCGGGAGCCCCTCAATACCGCGGGTATCCTCCATCATGAGGATCACGAAGATCTCGCCCCTGGGATTGAGCGGCCAGACATCTGCACGGTCATAATACTCGTGTTGGGAGAGCCCCCAGTAGCGCACAGCGGCGGTTGGACCGTCCCCTCGTATGCCGGCAGGCTCATAAGCCGGGGCGGTCTTCAGGCGCGGGTATCGGCACGCAGCCACCGCGTTGCAGGCTTCCTCGATGGAAGAGATGTGCGGCCAAACGATGCCGTAGACACCGAGGTCCAGCGCCTGCTTGGCGTGAAACTGCGCCTTCTCGGATCCATTCGGTGGAATCCGCACCATCGGGGTGACGCCAGGCGCGGGCGAGGCGGCCTTCACGATCTGGGCGCGGTTGAGCATGTACTGCAGGCTATCCCGCAGTGCCCTTATATCCCATGGATTGTGCTCCATCTCGAAGACGACGCCGTCGTACTTGGCCGTGGCCATTGCAATAGCGGTCTCCGGATCGGCCTGGCAGAAAGATGTGAATGCCGGCTTGCCGGATTCCAGGGCGCGGATGACGCCGTTGAGACGCGGAATGTCTGCCATGGTGCTCCTTGCGATCGGTACGTGCGGTGTGAAATTCTACGATGTGAGATCCGGTAAGCTCAATCTTGCCGCATCATTCGGGCCTGGACGGAAGCCAACGGCTATCATCTTGTCGCAGCACTTCCTATCTTCAAAGAACCAGGAGGAAGGCGCAGGCCCCATGGCTATCGTACTCGACCATACCATCGTTCCCGCTCACGACAAGGAAGCATCGGCCCGGTTCCTGGCCCGAATTTTGGGTCTGCATTACGGTGGCGCGGTATCACACTTTGCTCCAGTGCAAATCAACGACAGCCTTACCCTGGACTTCGATGATGACATTCAGTTCGAGAGTCATCACTATGCCTTCAAGGTCGATGAGGCGGAGTTTGACGGAATTTACGAACGAGTGCGCGCTGAGGGAATTTCGTATGGCAGCGGACCGCGTTCCCTGGACGACATGAAGATCAATCGGCGTCGCGGCGGACGGGGCTTTTATTTTTGCGATCCGAACGGGCACATCATGGAGGTGCTTACGGCATAGCCATGGCTGCGGTGAAGGATGCCAGCGGGCTGTATGAGGTCGAGCGCCGAGCGTATCACGCTGCGCGTCCGGGCTTCCGCATTGCCGAGCTGCAGATCAGCCCCACCCAGAAAGTTCCTTGGCATTACCACAACAATGTTCACGACACTTTCTACGTCATCGAGGGTGCGATCCGCATCTTCCTCCAAGACCCGAAAGAGCAGGCGTTGGTCGAACGGGGCCAGACCTTTTCGGTTCCACCGAAGCGGCCACACCTCGTCACCAATGCCGGAAAAACATCTGCCGTGTTTCTCGTTCTCCAGGGCCTCGGTGAGTACGACTTTGTTCCTCTCACCTGAATCTTGATTACTGGCGCAGAATCCCAATTCCCTGTCACATTGGCGCATTGAGAACCGAACCGTCGCGGTCTGGAAGCATTTGACAATCCCGAAGCGCGGTCCTTAGCATCGGGTCCCCTTTTCTCCCACCCCTCGCCCCGACGGTGTCATGATCATCGATTGTCACGGCCACTATACGACGGAGCCGAAGGATCTGCTGCGATGGCGCAAGGAGCAGATCGATAATCTGAAGACGCCTTCCAAGCAGCCCTCAAACGCTTCGCTCAAGGTCAGTGACGATGAAATCCGGGAGAGTCTTGAGGGCGCCCAACTCAAACTGCAGCGCGAGCGCGGCACCGACATCACGATTTTTTCCCCGCGGGCGATGGGGATGAGTCACCACATCGGCGATTTCAGCGTAAGTCTTGCCTGGTCGCAGCTGTGCAATGAGATGATCCATCGCGTCTGCACCCTGTACCCCGACAATTTCATTGGCGTATGCCAATTGCCGCAATCGCCGGGAGTTTCGCCCGACAGCTGCATCGATGAGCTCGAGCGGTGCGTGACCGAATTCGGTTTTGTAGGGTGCAATCTTAATCCCGATCCGTCCGGCGGTTACTGGACCGCCCCGCCCCTGACTGACCGCTGGTGGTACAAATTCTACGAGAAGATGGTCGAGCTTGACGTTCCGGCAATGATCCACGTCAGCGCGTCCTGCAATCCGTGCTTCCATGGGACCGGTGCGCACTACATCAATGCCGACACCACCGCCTTCATGCAGCTCATCATGGGCGACCTGTTCAAGGATTTTCCGACCCTGAAGCTGATCATCCCCCACGGAGGAGGCGCAGTGCCCTACCATTGGGGACGGTATCGCGGCCTTGCGCTCAACAACAAACGGCCCCCGCTCGACGAGATGATGAAAGACAACGTCTGGTTCGATACTTGCGTGTACCACCAACCCGGCGTCAATCTTCTTACTGAAGTCGTGCCTGTCGGGAACATCCTGTTCGCCTCCGAAATGGTAGGCGCGGTGCGCGGGATCGACCCGCAGACAGGACATGAGTTCGACGACACAAAGCGCTATGTCGATCATGCGCTCCGGCTTTCATCCGAGGACAGAAAGAAGATCTTCGAAGCGAATGCGCTACGCGCCTACCCCGGGCTGAAGAAGAGGCTGGAGCAGCGGGCCGCGAAGAAAACTTAGTTCACGCGTTCTTCGGAGCGGCGCACCCGGCTCGAGGCTGGATGCATAAAATGTTATGCCCTGGTGCGGCGGGCGCGCTTGGCACGCCCGGGCGGAGGCAATCTCGTCCACTTTTCGGCGGAGCGCGTGAGATCGGCGATGCTGATGCGGGCGAGGGCGGCCGAGAAGGCGTCTTCTATCTTGCCCAGCGCAGGTACAACAACCTTGCTCAGCAACTGCGAGCTCGCAAGCGAGATTTCGTGCCCATCTTCGGTGGTTCGAACCGTCCGCAATATGCGCTCGACCGTAATGCTGTTTCCCGGACGTCCCAAGTGATATCCGCCCCGGGGTCCGCGAATGCCCCGGAGGATACCCTCTCGCACGAGCGCCTGCAGCAGAGGCTCGAGGTGGCGCGTGGGCAAACCATAGCGCTCGGCGAGCACCTCCGCGCTCACCGGCTTGGAGGTGCCATGGACGGCAACTTCGAGCACCGCGGCAATCGCCAGCACCCCTTTGCGAGCGAGGAGCGGCATGCGCAAGACCCGGCGTGGGCGGACAGTCGCTCCCCCCCGGCGGTGCTGGATTTTCCTGCGACGGTACTTGGCCATCAGTCAGCCCGCCTCTCCCGCCCAGTGCCGGTAGAACCAAATCCCGCAACTCCGCGGGTGGTTTCGGCCAAGCTTTCGACCTCGCAGAGAGTCGCCTGCATGCTTGGGGCGAATACCAATTGCGCAATCCGTGTGCCGCGTTCCACCACAAACACATCGGAACCGAAGTTCGCAAGAAGAACGCGCAGTTCTCCACGGTAATCGGCATCGATCGTCCCCGGGGAGTTGAGCACGGTGACGCCGCTGCTCAGGGCCAGCCCCGAGCGTGGCCGGATTTGTCCTTCAATCCCGGCAGGAAGGGCAAGGGCCAGGCCGGTGGGAATAAGGGCGCGTTCTCCCGGCCGGATGCTAATCGGCGCATCATCCGGCACAGCTGCCATCAGATCAAGGCCGGCCGCCAATTCGCTGTGATATGCCGGAAGGGGAAGGCCGGACGCGTGCGCAAGCCGCACGAGGCGAACGTCGATTCTGTTCACGACGGTGCTCCAGCCAGGGCATCCGCGACCCGGGTGACCAGCGCACGCGCCACCGCTTCCTTTGACTGCGGCGGCCAGGACTCGACCCCGTTTGCAGTTATGAGGTGGACCGTATTGCAATCGCCGCCCATCACCCCCGATGCGGTAGATACGTCATTCGCAACCATCCAGTCACAACCCTTGCGCGCCAGCTTGGCCTTGGCGTGCTCAATGATTTGCTCGGTCTCTGCCGCAAATCCAACCACGAGTCGCGGCCGGCCTTTGTCCCGGTGACCTATGGTCGCTAGAATATCAGGATTTTCGATCAAGCTTACAGTCGGCGAGGCTCCTGGTTGTTTCTTGATCTTGTTGGTATTCGGCTTCTCCACCCGCCAATCCGCAACGGCGGCCGCAAATATCGCCACATCCGCGGGGAGTCCCCTGCTGATCTCGCTTAGCATCTCTTGCGCGGTCTCGACCTTGACGGTTTTCACTCCCACAGGGTCGGGTAGGCTGACCGGGCCGGAGACCAGGAGGACTTCGGCTCCCAGCGCCGCCGCGGCGCTGGCAATAGCGTGGCCCTGCTTGCCGGACGAGCGGTTTGCGATGTAGCGCACCGGGTCGATGGGCTCATGGGTCGGCCCCGACGTGACGACGACTCGCCGGCCGCTGAGCGTTCTCTGGGCGCCTGCGCTGTAAAGAAACGGCAGGGCCGCCGAGACGATTTCGAGCGGCTCCGCCATACGTCCGATCCCGGCTTCACCTTCCTCGGCCATTTCCCCTGCCCTCGGCCCGACCACGATGACACCGTCCCTCTCCAACGTCGCCAGATTACGTCGGGTCGCCGGATGGGCCCACATGCGGGGGTTCATGGCTGGTGCAACCAGCACCTTGGCCTCGGTCGCCAGCAAGACGGCAGAGGCGAGATCGTCGGCAGCGCCGGCTGCCATCTTCGCCATCAAGTCTGCCGTCGCTGGTGCGACCACGATGAGATCGGCCTCCCGCGCCAGTCGAATGTGGCCCACGTCGTGCTCGGTTGTTGGATCGAACAGGTTGACGAAAACGCGCTCCCCCGAAAGCGCCGAGGCTGAGAGCGCAGTGACGAATTCCAGCGCTGCCCTGGTCAGGATGCATCGTACTCCCAATCCCCGCTCCTTCAGTCGGCGAATGAGGTCGAGCGACTTATAGGCTGCGATCCCTCCACCAATGATGAGGAGCACGCGGTTCTGGCACTCTTGGGGAAGAGAAAACGAAGGAGCTGCCGGTGGCAGCGCAGGGGATATAAGGTTCCGCGGCGCTTCGTTCCCTCCGCTTTGCTCGGGGAGTTCGCCAGCTGATGCGGTCCGCAGAATGGTCCGGGCTTCGTCTTCCATGGAGCGCCCATTACGCGCCGCGCGCAGCCGCAGGCGGCGCTTGAGGGCGTCGTCGAGCTGCCGGATAGTGATGCTTGCCATGCCTCAGCCTAGCCGATGATTGCATTGCAATCAACGCAAGCGGACTGCGGCTTCATCGCAGCAAGATGTAGCTGATCCAGCCCAGGAGCCCGGCGATCATCCAGAGGGCAAGCGCGATCCAGCGGTTCCGGCGCGCTTGGGAGCGGCCAATGTCGGCAATCGTTTCAGGGGCAAGGACGAGGCCGTTCCGCGCCATCATGTCGAGGCGGTCCAGCAGGACGGCGCCGCGTGTAAGCAGGCGTGGCATCTCTCCAAGGAAGCGACCCACTTCAACCGCGCCCTCAGCGGCGTCTTCCAGTTTTCCTCCCGGCCCGAGGCGGCGTTCCATCCATTCACGCACCACCGGCTCCGCAACCATCCACATGTCGAGCTTTGGATCGAGCGATCGCGCCACGCCCTCCACGACGACCATGGTCTTTTGCAACAGCAGCAGCTCGGGCCGGGTACGCATGTCGAAAAGCCCCGTAATCTCGAAGAGAAGCATGAACAGCTTCGCCATCGAGATCTCTTCCGCAGTGCGGTTATGGATCGGCTCGCCAATGGCGCGGATCGCTTGCGCAAAGCTGGCGATGGAATGGTGGGGCGGCACGTACCCAGCTTCAAAATGCACTTCCGCCGTCCGATAGTAGTTGCGGGTGATGAAGCCGAGCAGAATCTCCGCCAGGAAACGGCGTTCCTTCGGGGCAAGCCGACCCATGATGCCGAAGTCCACGGCGACGAGCTGACCCGCATCGTCAACGAACAGGTTTCCGGGATGCATGTCGGCGTGGAAGAAGCCGTCGCGCAAGGCATGGCGGAGGAATGTCTGGATCACGGCGCAGGCCAGCCGCTTGAGATCGAAGCCCTTGGCCGTCAGCCGCGCGTGGTCCCAAAGCGGGACGCCTTCAATCCATTCGAGCGTAAGCACGTCGCGTGCGGTTCTGTCCCAATCGACGGCGGGCACGCGGAAATCCGGATCATCCCGGGTATTTTCGGCCATCTCCGAAAGCGCAGCCGCCTCGAACCGCAAATCCATTTCGAGGGCCACGGTGCGTCGTAGCGTGTCGACCACTTCCACCAGCCGCAGGCGCCGGCCCTCGGCCGAAATCCTCTGCGCTTGGCGTGCAACGAATGTGAAGGCGTCGAGGTCTAGCTTGAAACGCCGCTCGATAGCAGGTCGCAGGACCTTCACCGCGACCGCCCGGTTCTCCTGACCGCCGGCGACTTCGGCCCGATGCACCTGCGCGATGGAGGCAGCCGCGACCGGCGGGCCGAATGAGAGATAGAAAGCGCGAACCGGCTCGCCAAGCGCCGCTTCCACCGCACGCACGGCCGCGTCCTGCGGGAAGGGCGGCATCTTGTCCTGCAGGGTTTCAAGATCGCGCGCCAAGGCTGCCCCGACCACGTCCGGGCGCGTCGCCAGGAACTGGCCGAGCTTCACGTAACTGGGCCCGAGCCGCGTCAACGCGGTAGCCAGCCGGTTTGCGGCGACGGTACTCGCAGGACGTTCAATCAGTCGCGCAATGGAAATCACTGCCCGTAGGGGCAGCGGCAACCGCGCGGTGTCGATCAAAGCCAGCACGCCCTCGCGGGCGAACACGAATCCAGCGCGGGAAAGGCGGGCGAGGTGCGCGACACCGGTGATCACAATCGCCAGCCTGAATGCAGCGCGACCACGCCCCCAGTCATCCGCTGAAACGAGACTCGCGCAAAACCGGCAACGCGCATCATCTGCGCAAATGCATCCGGACGGGGGAAGCGGCGGATGGACTCCACGAGGTAGCGGTAGGCCGGCGCATCGCCGGCGACCACGCCCCCAAGCGTAGGAATGACCTTGAACGAATAGGCGTCGTACAGCCTATCAAAGCCCGGAACATCGACGGTGGAGAATTCAAGGCAGAAAAATCGACCGCCGATGCGCAGCACGCGGTAGACCTCGGTGAGCGCCAGCTCAACCCGCGGGATATTGCGAATGCCGAATGCGACGGTGACGGCATCATAGCTCCGGTTACGAAACGGCAACATCTCGCCGCTACCCTGAATGAAAGCTACATGGTAACCGCGCTCGGCCGCCCTTGCCCGTCCGACCTCGAGCATCTCGCCATTGATGTCGAGGACGGTGATCCGGGAGCCCGCGCCCGCCGCCTCTATCACCCGAAAAGCGACGTCGCCGGTACCGCCTGCCAGGTCGAGCAGCGCGAACGATTGCATGCCCTTAGGAGGATTCACGGCAATGACCAGGGAGTTCTTCCAGGCCCGATGCAATCCGCCCGACATCAGGTCGTTCATCAGATCGTAGCGATGCGCCACGCTGCGAAACACGCCGTCGACCATCGCCTGCTTGTCGCCCGGCGGGCCCTGTTGCTGGAGGCCGATCTCAGCATCTCCATCCGCTTGTGGCATTGCGAATAGTCCTTGTTCGACAGGACCATAGCCTGGAGAGGCCAGGGGCGCTATCTCTGTGCCAGACAGCAAACTACTCATGCCCGAACTGCCGGAAGTAGAGACCGTTCGCCGGGGACTTCTGCCGGTGATGCAAGGCGCGCGCTTTACCAAAGTCGAAGCGCATCGCGGCGACCTGCGTTGGCCGCTGCCGAAGAATTTTGCTCAGCGGCTGGAAGGTCAAACAGTCGAGCGGCTCGACCGCCGTGCGAAATATCTTCTCGCGCACCTGTCCTCCGGTGAGGTGCTGATCATGCACCTCGGGATGTCTGGCTCATTTCGCGTCGCACAGCCGCGCGGGATCCATACGCCGGGAGCCTATTATCGCGCGCCCTCGTGGCATTCTGCGCACGATCATATAGAGTTTCACATGTCCTCCGGGGCACTTATTTCGTTCAACGACCCCCGGCGGTTCGGAATGATGAAGCTGGTCCCGCGCGCTGAGTTGTGCAAGGAGCCGCTGCTGCGCGCACTCGGGCCCGAGCCGCTCGCGGACGAGTTCAAGGGGGACGTGCTGGCACGTTCCTGCAGGGGCAAGCAGACCTCAATCAAGGCAGCACTCTCGGATCAGAAAGTGGTATCCGGTCTGGGCAACATCTACGTGTGCGAGGTACTGCATCGCGCAGCGATTTCTCCGAAGCGGCGTGCTTCAACAATCGCGACGCGATCCGGCTTGCCTACCGACCGTGCGGTACGCCTGGTCGAAGCAATCAAGGCCGTTCTGCGCGCCGCGATCAAGGCGGGCGGCTCCTCGCTCCGGGACCATCGCCGTACCAACGGCGCTCTCGGCGATTTCCAACATGAGTTCTGCGTCTACGATCGCGCAGGCGAGCCGTGTCCGCGGCCTGGTTGCAGCGGCACCATCAAGCGAATCGTGCAAACCGGAAGATCGACATTCTTCTGCCCAGTATGTCAGAAGTGATCATGCCAACAGCAGCCAGTCCATAAGTTCTTTTTGAGGAAAGTCATGCCCGAAGAGGCCATCGTTACCGAAACCCACCGCCGCGTAGGTGTGATCCGCCTGAACCGACCAAAAACCTTGAACGCGCTGAATGCGACGCTCAAGAACGAATTGCTCGCGGCGACTGAACGCTTCGATGCCGACCCCAATGTGGGCTGCATCGTGATCACCGGTTCCGACAAGGCTTTCGCCGCCGGCGCCGACATCAAGGAGATGGCGAACAAAACGTACATCGATGTTTTTGCCGAGGACTTCGCCGCGGATTATGAGCGGCTCACGCGTGTGCGCAAGCCGATCGTTGCAGCAGTAGCAGGTTTTGCGCTTGGTGGCGGCTGTGAGCTGGCGATGATGTGCGACGTCATCATCGCCGCCGACACGGCCAAATTCGGCCAGCCTGAAATCAAGCTCGGCGTAATTCCCGGAATGGGCGGAACTCAGCGGCTCATTCGCGCGGTTGGCAAGGCCAAGGCGATGGATCTGATCCTGACAGGGCGCATGATGGATGCGGTCGAGGCCGAACGCTCCGGGCTCGTGGCCCGGGTGGTGTCCGCATCGGTACTCATGGAGGAGGCGATGAAGATTGCAGAGACCATCGCCTCACTTTCGCTCCCATCGCTGCTGGCAGCGAAGGAAGCCATCAATCGGGCATTAGAAACGTCACTCAGCGAGGGGCTACGATTTGAGCGGCGGGTCTTTCATGGGCTGTTTGCAACGCACGATCAAAAGGAAGGAATGGCCGCCTTCGTGGCAAAGCGACCAGCAAGTTTCAGGAACGAGTAGAGGGGAATGGAAACAGGTCCTGCTATTTTCTCACGCAAATTACCCGCACCAGCGCGGCCTTCCCATCTTGAATGCCGGACTGTTTGGTCGCAAGCGGCAGATTTTGAGCTTCGAGAAACCCTCGAATAGTCGAACCGGGAATGATGGTAGCATGGGATTGGGGGGGTACAGCTCCGACACTGGCGAGAACCGGTGTTTTGAGTTGCACCATCCCGACGAAGCGTCCTTTTCCGTCGAGGATACCAGCCCCGGAAAAGCCTGGTGGTGGAGCAGGATCGACCTCATCACCCTTCGCCTTTCCGGGAATCGCAGAGATCGCGGACCCGCCGCTCTGATTCTGCGGGTCGGCGATGCCGAGAATTGTCAGATCCGACTCTTTGATCGGATCATTGGCGAAACTCGCTGGCACGAGATCGGGGACGCCATACACACGCAATAACGCAAGGTTCGCTGCAGGATCCTCTGCTTGCCTATCCGCATCGCCGTATCCGCTTACCACGATCACATTGCAGCCGTCCGTCAGCTGACGATCCGTGAGGATATGGCCGGCACCGGTGATGATTGTCCCGGTGCCATATTCCACCTTGCGTCTGGAGGCTTGACCTGTCTGCGCTGCTCCTTCTGTCGCGCTCGGAAATCCCGTGAACACGCTGGCCATGACCGCGGCGGCCGGATCCATGATATTTTCGGTGGCCTGATCGTAGAGTACCGTCACGCCGCGCACCTCCTCATCCCTGACCTCCGCTCGGACATAAAACTTTTTCAGGCCCTGCATCCCTCCCAACACAAAGAAGTCCGGCCGCAGGACGTTGAGCTCGAGCCTGCGCGTGGACGGCTCCTTCTTCTGCTGTTCGTAGACGCCGGCAAGCGTGGTGCCGGGCTCTCTGATCTTAAAGGTCTCTATTTGCACTTGTCCCTGCGCCGAAGACCAGCGGGTGCCGGATTTACCTTTCGTCTTGTTGGGCGCCTGTTTTGTTGGAATCCCCAGCCGCGCGCCGGTAACAGGATCATCGACCATGCTCCAGCCGACCTGGTTCTGCTTCGCCTTGCTGGCGGCGGCAAGCAGGGCCCTTTCCTGCGTATTGAGCACGCCAGTTTCCTTGAATTTCCTGTTTCTTTGGAACGTTTTCACAGCCGCCGTTGCCTTCTCGTTTACCTCGCCGGTGACGAGACCGGTGTAGTCAGCGGTCCATGCGAGGTCGAACTGGATAGCAATACGATCGGCAGGTGTGCCGCCATCGCGGCTAGCCGTCGGAGGAGGCGACGCTCGTTTGCGTGCGGCTGCTGCTGCGCTGCGGATAGTGCCCAATTCTGTCGCACCCGGGGCAGCCGGCTGGGTGCCTAGACGGGAAAGCCTTGCGGCGGCACGCGCGCGCAGTGTTGCTGGCCTGATCCCTGGGTTGCGGAACTTCCTCACCTGTGCGTTCGCGTTCGCCCTTGCTATACCTTGCGAACTGTCACTTTGCGCCAGGGCAGCAGGTGCGCCGAGGCAAACGATCAGAATGGCAGCGAGGATTCGCATGGGGGAAGTTCCTGTGCGACTAACTCCGGCTCAGGGCAAATCTACTGCTGCGCAATGATCCCGCGCAACTTCGCCAGCATTCATGGTTTGCAAACCCAGCGGTTTCCAGGAACATTGCGACGACCTGCGAGGCGAACGTGTCAATGTTTGGCCCTGACGAGCTCGAACGCTACGCCCGCCATATCGTCCTGCGCGAAGTCGGCGGGCCGGGGCAAGCTGCGCTCAAACAAGCTCGGGTCCTGGTGATAGGTGCCGGCGGGCTTGGCGCGCCCGTGCTACTCTATCTCGCAGCCGCCGGGATTGGCACCATCGGCCTCATCGATGATGATACGGTCGCGCTTTCGAACCTGCAGCGCCAGGTGATCCACTCCACCTCCGAGGTCGGGCGTCTGAAAGTCGACAGTGCGACCGGGGCGATCCTGCGGTTAAACCCGCATGTCGTCGTCGAGCGGCACGCGAGTAGATTGGTTGCGCATAACGCGCTCGGTCTGATCGAGGCTTATGATATCGTTGCAGACGGATCGGACAATTTTGCTACTCGGTATCTCGTGTCGGATGCCTGTTTTTTAGCCAAGAAGCCCCTGGTCAGCGCTGCGGTCGGCACTTTTGACGCCACGATTACAACCGTGCGCGCGCACGAGCGAAGCGCTGACGGCAGGCCGAATCCAACTTATCGCTGCATCTTTCCCGAGCCGCCGCCGCCCGGGGTGGTTCCTGTTTGTGCCGAGGCTGGGATCCTCGGTGCCCTTACCGGCATAATCGGCTCCATGATGGCACTCGAGGTCATCCGAGAAATCGTTGGCTTCGGCGAAGGGCTCGTCGGCCGCCTCATTATGATGGACGCACGCTCCATGCGTTTCGAAACGCTACTTTATGCCTGGGACCCCTCCAATCCGCTCTCGGGGGAGCGCCCGACCATCACGGACCTGTCCGGGCACAGTTGAACTTGGTTCACTTCGACCAGGTGGCTACGACAGTAGCTCCCTTTTTCACGGACCATTTGTTCTCGCCCGCGCCCTCAATGCGATAGCAGTTGGCCTTGGATCCTTTCCAGGTCGTGCAAAAACCGTCCTTCGAAAGCTTCCAGGTCCCCTCGTTCTTCGCACCGCCGCTGCCGATTGGCTCGCGCGTCATTTTCCCGTCTGTCGTGAACACCATCTTGTATTTGATGTTTGTCGTCGCGGCTGTGAACGGCTGCCCGGTGAAAAACGTGGCTTGGATTTCCGCCGGTGCAAGCGCGGCGGCAGAACTCGGCTGCGTGCCAATGAGGGTAACCGTGGCGGCCAACAATAAGGCCCGCATCAGTGATTCTCCGTGATAATGGTGGACACGATGCTACAGGAGATTGCGGCGAATAGCACTAAGGCTCCTCAAAGCATGGAGGGAAGGACCCGGTCCGGGGGGCGATGTCCATCAAAAAACGTCTTGATATTCACAATTACCTTCTCGCCCATATCGATACGACCTTCGACCGTGGCGGATCCCATGTGGGGCAGCAGCACCACTTTGCCGGTCCTCGCCAATTTGACGAGCTTCGGGTTGACCGCGGGCTCGTGTTCGAAAACATCCAGCCCAGCACCTGCGATCTCGCCTGAAGAGATCAGCCGCACCAATGCATTCTCGTCGACGACCTCGCCGCGTGCGGTGTTCACGATGTAAGCCTCGGGACGAATGAGCTTTAGCCGGCGAGCGGACAACAAATGGTAGGTGGCCGGAGTGTGAGGACAGTTGACGGAAATGATATCCATTCTGGCCAGCATCTGATCGAGGCTCTCCCAATAGGTCGCAGTGAGCTCCTCTTCGATGATGGGCGGCACGCGGCGGCGGTTGTGGTAATGGATCTGAAGCCCGAATGCCCGTGCACGACGCGCGACCGCCTGCCCGATACGTCCCATCCCTATGATGCCCAGCCGCTTGCCCCAAATGCGGTGGCCCAGCATCCAGGTCGGCGACCAGCCGCTCCAGGGTTTGTCGTCGATGAACACAGCGGCGCCTTCAGCCAAACGACGCGGAACCGCGAGGATCAGCGCCATGGTCATATCGGCGGTATCCTCGGTCAGCACCCCCGGCGTATTCGTTACCGTAATACCGCGACTCAGCGCCGTCGCAACGTCGATATGATCGACGCCGTTTCCGTAGTTGGCGATCAACTTGAGTCTGTCTCCGGCCTTGCTGAGTACCGCCGAGTCGATGCGGTCGGTCACCGTGGGGACGAGCACATCCGCGCTTTTCATGGTGTCCGCAAGCTCGGAGACGGTCAGAGGCTTATCCTCAAGATTAAGCTGCGCGTCGAACAATTCGCGCATCCGCGTTTCAACTCTGTCCGGCAACTTGCGCGTCACCACGACAAGCGGCCTTTTGCGATTTGCCATGATTCGACTCTAGCCGGCCCACAATGCCGGTGTCAGCGGCGGGTTATTCTCCATTTAGGTCTCTTTAACCCCGCTGCCTGAAACTGGGTTGCACGGCGGACCTCGCAACTTTCTCTAACAGATGGAAGCGCGAACACAAGCGCCATGCGCCGCATCCGCTCACCTTCGCTGCCGGTCCTAGCGCCAAGAATTCTCCTGAGAATGGCCCCGATGGTCACGTACCGTGCCTGGCAGGTCGGCAGCTTTTGCGCTGCCGTTGCTGCAGTAGCCACCGTCGTGGTGCTGGGAATGGCTCAATCCGAAGCGGAAACAGCCATTGGCCCCAAGAGCGGGTTGCCCGTGCCGCGATTCGTCAGCCTCAAGCCGGACCGAGTAAACGTGCGCGCCGGCCCCACCAGGGACCACGACGTGGCCTTCGTTTACACCCGCGCCGGTCTTCCCGTTGAGATCACCGCCGAGTCGGACAACTGGCGACGAATTCGCGATTGGGAAGGCTCTGAGGGATGGGTCTACCACTCGCTCTTGTCCGGCAAACGGACTGCGCTGTTGGCCCCGAAGGACAAAACGCAGCTCGTTCCCCTGTACGACAGAAGCGACAGCAACGGGACGGTCATTGCTCAATTGCAGGCCGGAGTGCTGGCCCAGGTGAAGCATTGCAGCGCGAATTGGTGTCGAATCTCCGGCCCGCGCTTTGACGGGTGGGTAGTCCAGGAGCAACTCTGGGGGGTCTATGCGAACGAGACCTTCCCGTAACGACGGGGGCGATGTTCAACGTCGCTTTCGGCGCAATCGAACCACCACGTCAATGCGTGCCACTTCATAACCTTCCGGAGGGACCGGTGTGCTGCCCAGGACCACTTCAGAAGGCAGGATGTCAACGAGGTCGTTCTCGCCCTCAATGAAGAAATGGTGATGCTCAGAGACGTTTGTATCGAAATACGTCTTGGATCCGTCGACCGCCACCTGGCGTAGTAGGCCCGCGTCCGTGAATTGATGCAGCGTGTTGTAGATCGTGGCCAACGAGACCGGTACTTTTGCCGAGAGCGCCTCTTCGTAGAGAATCTCAGCGGTGACGTGTCTGTCGCCCTTGCCAAACAGCATCCAGCCCAATGCCATCCGCTGTCGCGTCGGCCGCAAACCCACGTCGCGCAACATGGCTTTGACGTCGCGCCAAGGACACCCTGTCAGGCCGGGTCGCGGGCCGGGGACGCCGCCCCCGTTCTCAACCCTGCTGGTGCAAAGGACTTTGTGCGGTAGCATGGAACGCGTGAACCCTTGCCTCGATGCAATGCGGACTATATTGTTGCATCTGTAACATATTGCTCCGAAGATGCAAACGCCCCTCTGACGGCAGCGCGGTAGAGGGACATTTCGTTGCCCTGGGCGAGGAGATGCAACTGCAGCTTGGCTGTCGCAGGTGCCCTGCAAAATCCGGCTAAGTCGGTGCCGCCAGAAGCCGTGTTGCCCCGCAACACGGCTCGGGTCGAAGCGTGGTCGCCGTCGAGCCGGCATCGGCTTTGCCACGTGAACAGCCTATGTTAGGAGTGCATTTAAGGGCAAGCTGCGACGGACGTGAGGCGAATGGAAAAGCGGCGCACGAGTTTTGGTTATGATGAGTTGTTGGCCTGTGCACGCGGCGAATTGTTCGGCGCCGGTAATGCCCAGTTGCCTCTGCCTCCTATGCTGATGTTCGATCGCATCTCCGAGATCGCCGAAGCAGGCGGCAAATATGGCAAAGGCTTGGTGCGCGCCGTCCTCGATCTGAGGCCGGATTTCTGGTTCTTCCCCTGTCATTTCAAGGGCGATCCGGTCATGCCCGGATGCCTCGGGCTGGACGCTCTCTGGCAGCTGCTTGGGTTTTTTCTGGGGTGGGTTGGGGCACCGGGCAGAGGGCGCGCGCTGGGACTGGGCGAGCTCAAGTTCTCCGGTCAGGTCCTGCCTACGGTCAAGAATGTCGTCTATGGTATCGACATCAAACGGGTCATGCGGTCCAAACTTGTCCTAGGCATTGCGGACGGGTGGCTCTCGGCCGATGGATCCATCATCTATCAGGCGCTGGATCTCAAGGTCGGATTGTTTCGCGGAGACATGATGTTGCAGCCGACCGGAAGCTGACGGCGCGAGTGGGTTCGGCGTGCTGGTTCCTGGATCAGGCGATCCCTGCTTTCGGGCTCGGTTATTCCTGGAATTGGGCGGCGTGCGCGCGAGGTATCGATGAGGCGGGTCGTCGTCACCGGGATGGGCATTGTCGCGTCTATCGGCAGTAGCACGCAGGAGGTTCTGGCTAGCCTGCGCGAGGCCAAGTCCGGTATTTCGCGCGCCGAGAAGTATGCCGAATTGGGCTTTCGCTCTCAGGTGCATGGTGCACCCTCTCTCGATGCGGACGCAATCGTTGACCGTCGCGCCATGCGGTTCCTCGGCGGCGGCGCCGCGTGGAATCACGTAGCCATGGAGCAGGCGGTCCGGGATGCGGGCCTGGAACCGAGTGAAATATCTAACGAGATGACCGGCCTCATTATGGGATCGGGCGGACCCTCGACGCGGGCGATCGTCGATGCCGCCGACACTGCGCGCAGCAAAAGCCCGAAACGGGTAGGGCCGTTCGCGGTACCCAAGGCCATGTCCTCAACGGCGTCGGCAACCCTTGCCACCTGGTTCAAAATCAAAGGCGTAAGTTATTCGATCTCGTCGGCGTGTGCGACATCGAACCACTGCATTGGAAATGCGACGGAACTGATCCAGATGGGCAAGCAGGATGTCATCTTTGCCGGCGGTTGCGAGGAGCTCGACTGGACCTTGTCGGTTCTTTTCGACGCCATGGGAGCCATGTCATCGGGGTTCAACGAGACACCGGAAAAAGCCTCCCGTGCTTTCGATCGCGACCGAGATGGGTTTGTGATTGCCGGCGGAGCCGGTGTGCTTATTCTCGAGGAGCTCGAGCATGCAAAAGCGCGCGGCGCTCGCATCTACGCTGAAGTGGCAGGGTACGGCGCCACGTCGGACGGCTTTGACATGGTGGCGCCGTCAGGGGAGGGGGCGGCGCGATGCATGCGGATGGCGCTCAGGGATGTGAAGATTCCGATCGACTATATCAATCCTCACGCGACCTCCACACCTATCGGCGACCTCAAGGAAATAGAGGCCATTCGGGAAGTCTTCGGCGAGCGCTGTCCAGCAATTGCGGCAACAAAGTCCCTCACGGGGCATTCGCTCGGAGCTGCGGGCGCGCAAGAGGCGATCTACTGTATTCTGATGATGAACAACGGTTTCATCTGCGAAAGCGCCAACATCCAAACGCTCGATCCCGCATTCGATGAGATGCCCATCGTGCGCAACCGACGCGACGACGTTAAGCTCGGATGCGTGCTGTCGAATTCATTTGGATTCGGCGGCACCAACGCCTGCGTAGTCCTCAAGCGGCTCGACGCTTGAGTGCCTCAGGGGCAAGCTGGAACTGCGGAAACAGCGGTGGCGCTGCGTGACAAGTCGGTGGACATGACGCAACTGATGCAAGGCAAGCACGGATTGATCATGGGGGTCGCAAACGATCACTCCATCGCCTGGGGCATCGCGAGAACACTGGCCGCCCACGGCGCAGCCCTCGCCTTTACCTATCAATCCGATGCGCTTGGTCGCAGGGTGAGGCCGCTGGCGCAGTCCATAGGTTCTTCTCTCGTTCTGCCCTGCGATGTCGAACAGATCGACTCGATGGACGCGACATTTGCGAGCATCGCGGAAAAGTGGGGCTCGCTCGACTTCCTCGTGCATGCAATCGCGTTCTCGGACAAGAATGAGCTCAAAGGACGCTACGCCGATACCACGCGTGAGAATTTCGTGCGTACCATGATCATCTCCTGTTTCTCCTTCACCGAAGCGGCTAAGCGCGCTTCCGCCCTGATGCCCGGCGGCGGGGCCATGTTGACGTTGACCTACAATGGGGGAGAGCGCGCAATGCCCAACTATAACGTCATGGGCGTTGCCAAGGGGGCGCTGGAAGCTTCCGTGCGTTATCTGGCGGTGGATTTCGGGCCTGCAGGCATTCGCGTCAATGCCATCTCGGCCGGACCTGTCCGTACGCTCGCTGGTGCAGGCATCAGCGACGCACGGCAGATGTTCGCCTTTCAACAGCGCCACTCACCCCTTCGTCGCGGCGTGACCCTCGACGAGATAGGAGGTGCCGCGCTCTATTTGCTTTCGGACCTCTCCACCGGCGTGACAGGGGATATTCATTTTGTCGACTCAGGGTACAACATCATCACCATGCCTCATCCTTCCACCCTGAAGAACGGGCTGGATTCCGAGTCCGGCGAACAGGCCAAAGATGCCGCGCAATGACAGCGCGCGGAGACGCAGCCGATTAACGCCCGATTGAGAATGGAATTCGAGAATAAAGCTGTTGGATTTGACGGCCCGATCCAGGCGCCGCACGACCGCGAACAGCACAGAAAATGGCAGGTTGCCAACAGGTCGTGGTGGGAAGCCGCCCCGATGCGCTATGATTGGCGGGAAACCATTGCTCCTGATCCTGGCACCGAAGCCTATTTCAACGAGATCGATCGGCGGTTTTTCACGGCCGCGCGAAGCTTTCTCCCATGGCGGCGGATACCATTCGACACGGTAGTCCCGTTTGACCAGCTCGCTGACAAAGATGTGCTCGAGGTCGGGGTTGGACATGGAAGCCACGCACAACTGCTCGCGCCTCGCTGCAAATCGTTCACCGGGATCGATTTGACCGCTTCGGCGGTAAACATGACCTCAGCGCGGTTGCGGCTGTTCAAGCTGCCAGGAACCGTGCTGCAGATGGATGCGGAGCAGATGGGATTTGCCGAGAACACTTTTGATTACGTGTGGAGCTGGGGCGTTATTCACCATTCTGCGGACACGCGGCGCGTCCTGGAAGAGGTTCATCGGGTGTTGCGCGCCGGAGGCAGATGCACGGTCATGATCTACTATCGTTCGTGGTGGAACTACTACGCGTGCGGCCTTCTGCGAGGCCTTCTGCGAGGCGGTTGGCAACGCGGTCTCGCCTTGCACCACGTCAGCCAGAGCGGGACTGACGGCGCGATTGCGCGCTACTACAAACCGGTAGAGTGGCGCCGCACCACGGACAAGCTATTCGACACGACTTCCCTGCAGATCTGTGGACTGAAGACCGACGTCTTGCCCTTGCCGCATGGCCGGCTTAAGAATTTGCTGCTTGCCGTCCTTCCGGACTCCTTCGCGCGGGGTTTGACATCCCATCTGCGCATGGGCTCGTTCCTGATCGCCCACATGCAATCTCGAAAAGGCAGTTGAGAATACGCGACGCGTCCCTGCACCCCGCTCGATGATTGGGTCTTGGTCAAATCTTCTGCCTGGGACTACTCCTACCCCTACTCCCCCCCGGCTGCTGCCTGCTCCCGGCCGTGCTGCTGTTCAGCCTCGGCCTTCTGTTTGGCTTCCAGATCCTCACCGGTCGTCTGGTCGACGACTTTCATGGAAAGGCGCACCTTACCGCGCTCGTCGAAACCAAGCAGCTTGACCTTTACCTTGTCGCCTTCCTTGACGACATCGGTCACCTTCTGGACGCGGCGCGGGGCAAGCTGGCTGATATGCACTAGCCCGTCCTTCGCGCCAAAGAAGTTCACGAAAGCGCCAAAGTCCATCACCTTCACGACGGTGCCGTCGTAGATGTGGCCGACCTCGGGCTCGGAGGCAATGGATTTGATCCAGTTGATGGCCGCTTTCATGGCCTCTCCGCTGGCAGAAGCTACCTTGACCGTGCCGTCATCGGCGATGTCGACCTTGGCGCCAGTTTTTTCTACGATCTCGCGTATGACTTTGCCGCCGGAGCCTATCACCTCCCGGATCTTATCTACCGGGATATTGAACACCTCTATCCGCGGCGCGTGCTCGCCAAGCTGAGCGCGGTGATGGGCAAGCGCCTTCGACATCTCGGCCAGGATGTGCATGCGCCCGTCCTTGGCCTGCGCGAGCGCAACGCGCATGATTTCCTCGGTGATTCCTGCGATCTTGATGTCCATTTGCAGGGAAGTTACGCCGCGCTCGGTGCCGGCCACCTTGAAATCCATGTCGCCCAGATGGTCCTCGTCGCCGAGAATGTCGGAGAGCACGGCGTGACGCTCGCCCTCCAGGATGAGACCCATGGCAATGCCAGCCGTCGGCCGCTTGAGTGGAACTCCTGCATCCATCAATGCGAGCGAGCTTCCACAGACCGTGGCCATTGAGGAAGAGCCGTTCGATTCGGTGATTTCCGAGACCACGCGCAGCGTATACGGGAATTCATGGTGCGCAGGCAGGACGGGATGGATCGCGCGCCACGCGAGCTTGCCGTGCCCGATCTCTCGACGACGCGGGCCGCCCATTCGCCCGGTTTCGCCTACCGAAAACGGCGGGAAATTGTAGTGCAGGAGGAATGTCTCCTTGTATGTGCCCTGCAAGGCATCAACCCATTGCTCGTCCTCTCCGGTACCGAGCGTCGCGATCACCAGGGCCTGTGTTTCGCCGCGAGTGAACAGAGCCGAACCATGCGCGCGCGGCAAGACGCCCACTTCGGAAACGATCGGGCGAACGCTTCTCACGTCGCGACCGTCGATGCGTCGGCCGGTGTCGAGAATATTCCAGCGCACAATACGCGCCTCGATGGTCTTGAAGACCTTGGCAACCTGCTGCTTGGGATAGGGCGGGTTCTCCGCTCCCTCGGGGCAGAAATGTCCCATCACCTTGGCCTTGGCTGCGTCCAATGCGGCATGACGCTGCTGCTTGTCGGCAACGGCGTAAGCGGCGCGAACATCCTGATCGACCAAGGCGAGCATTTCCTTTTCGAGCTTGCCGGTGTCAGGGACCTGCAACTCGCGCGGTTCCTTCGCAGCCTTTTCCGCAAGCCTGATGATGGCATCGATCACCGGCTGAAAGTGCCGATGACCGAACATCACGGCACCGAGCATGAGTTCTTCGGTTAGCTCCTTCGCTTCCGATTCGACCATCAGGACGGCATCCTGAGTACCGGCGACGACCAGATCCAGCTGACTCTCGGTCATTTCGTCGAGCTGCGGGTTGAGCACGTATTCGTCGTTGATGAACCCGACGCGCGCTGCGCCGATCGGTCCCATGAAGGGTGCACCGGACAATGTCAGCGCCGCGGAGGCGGCAATCATCGCCACAATGTCCGGATCGTTCTCGAGGTCATGCGAGAGCGTAGTGACGATGACCTGTGTCTCACAGCGCCAGCCCTCGGCGAAAAGCGGCCGCACGGGACGATCGATCAAGCGCGAGACCAGGGTCTCCTTCTCGGTGGGGCGACCTTCGCGTTTGAAATAGCCGCCCGGAATGCGCCCGGCCGCGTAGAACTTTTCCTGATAATCGACGGTCAGGGGCAGGAAGTCGACGCCTTCCCGGGGTTCTTTCGCAGCTACGACCGTCGCCAGTACACGTGAGTCGCCGTAACTGGCGATCACCGCGCCGTCGGCCTGCCGTGCAATCTTGCCGGTCTCTAGGACGAGCTTGCGCCCTCCCCACTCGAGCTCAACACGATGAATATCGAACATTGGGATTGTCTTTCATTGTTTTTGCGAAGATGCGAAGGCCGCAAGCCAGGCCGCGAGACGCTGCAAAACCTGGGGATGCCGCAGTCCGACGCAGCATGCGGCAAACCTGCCATGGCTTTCCACCTCCCGTTGAACGGACGAGCAATCTGATTGCCCGTCCTGCCAAAATCGGCAGCGGCTCGCTGCCGGATGAACGGCGGACAGATTGAATATCCGCTTGCGATGCACATCGCGCGCGAGCTCAGCGGCGAATACCGAGCCGCTCGATCAGCGACTTGTAACGCGCATTGTCGATGCGCGCGAGATAATCGAGCAGTTGGCGTCGCTGTGATACGAGCTTAAGCAATCCACGCCGGGAGTGATTGTCCTTGACATGCGTTTTGAAGTGCTCGGTGAGGCTGTTGATGCGCTCCGAAAGGATCGCCACCTGCACCTCCGGCGAACCGGTATCGCCTGCCTTGGTCGCATACGTCTTGATGACTTCGGCCTTGCGGCCTGCTGTTATCGACATCGGGGGTCCTGTTCCTGTTAACGGGTTGTGTTGGTTTCTTTGGTGGCCAGTGCCGGGATGTCGTCCAGCACGGTCGCCATGATCCGGAAACGCGGGCCACCGCCCGCGCGATCCGCGCAATATAGCAAATCCGACCGGGAAGCCAGCGAAATTATGCCGTGGCGGAACAGTGGGGCCGCTCTTTTGGGCCCTGCTAACCGGCTCGCACGCTCGCACGTGAACCTCATGTTCGGCGCAGATTGAAAATGCGCCGCGGCCGAACTTCTCCCCTGTCCACCTCCGCAAGCGCGAGCAGCGTGCCCTGCGCCAAAACTGATATCCAGCCCCCTAGTATCGGGGCGTCCCGCCCCCGCAGCAGCACGCCCTGACCGCGGGCGAGCCGGCCCGCATCGCTCGAGTTGACGTGGAGGGTCGGCAGACCGGCAAGCCCCGCCTCCACCGGCAAAAGCGGGGAGAGCTGACCTCCGGCTTCCGCCTGGCGCTGCAGTGTTGGCAATCCCACGGCATGGCTTTCATGGAACGGACCGACCGCCGTACGCCGCAGCGCCACGACATGGCCATAACAGCCCAACGTTCGACCTATGTCGCGCGCCAGCGCTCGAATGTAGGCTCCCTTGCCGCATTCGGCCGTAAGGATCGTCTGATCGGGATCGGCCATTGAGCGGAGCTCAAGGCGATGGATTTCAACCGTGCGCGGGGCGAGCTCTATGATCTCGCCCTCGCGCGCGATGTCGTACGCCCGCTCGCCCGCGATCTTTATGGCCGAGAAACGCGGTGGAACCTGTTCTATCGGCCCGGTGAACCGTGGCAGGACGGTCCGAATATCCTCGGCGCGGGGACGCTCGCGTGAGGTTGCAGTGACGCGCCCCTCCGCGTCGTCGGTGTCGCGCTCCTCGCCCCAGCGGATGGTAAATGTGTAAGTTTTTCGACCCTCCATTACAAAGGGGACTGTCTTGGTGGCCTCTCCGAGGGCGATTGGCAGAACACCAGAAGCGAGAGGATCGAGTGTGCCCGCGTGGCCGGCGCGTTTGGCCTGAAATAATCGTTTGACCGCGCTGACGGCGCGCGTCGAAGTCACCCCAACGGGCTTGTCGAGCACGAGCCAACCGTGCACATCGCGCCGCTCGCGCTTGCCCTTGGGATGCTCGATCGGATTCTCCGCGTGTAGCGCGTCAACTCTGGTCATCGTCGGGCTTATTCTGGTCATCGTCGGGCTTATTAAGGTCGCGCTGCACGGCGGGCGTACGCAAAAGCCGCTCTATTCGATCTGCTTCGTCAAATCTCGGATCGACTGCAAATCTGATTTCGGGAGCAAATTTCAGGTTGATGTGCCGTGCAATCTCGCCGCGCAGAAATCGTTTGTTGCGATCCAAGGCGGCAGCCACAACATCGACATCCTGGCCGCCCAGCGGCATCACATAGATTGTTGCCAGGCGCAGGTCGGCGGTCATGCGCACTTCCGAGACGGTTATCATATGGCCTTCGATCACGGGATCATGCACTTCGCCGCGAGCAAGCAGGTCGGCGAGCACGTGCCGCACCAACTCGCCCACCCGCAACTGCCGCTGGGAGAGCCCTGGGTCGGCCTTCACTCGATGATGGCGGGCCATCAAAGGGTGCGTTGCACCGTCTCCGTGCGGAAGCATTCGATCACGTCGCCGACCCGCATGTCGTGGTAGTTCTCAAACGCCATTCCGCATTCCTGGCCCGCAACAACTTCTCGCGCATCGTCCTTGAATCGCTTGAGCTGCGAAAGCTTGCCCTCATGCACGACCACATTGTCGCGCACCAGCCTGACGTTCGCGCCGCGCTCCACTGTCCCTTCAGTGACACGGCATCCCGCAACATTGCCGACCTTCGAGACCTTGAAGATTTCCAGAATGACGGCACTGCCAAGCGTGGTCTCGCGCACCGACGGTGCAAGCAACCCGGACATCGCTTTCTTCACGTCGTCCACGAGGTCGTAGATGATGTTGTAGTAGCGAATCTCGATACCGGCGCGCTCCGCCGCCTCGCGCGCCTCCTTATGGGCGCGCACATTGAAGCCGATGATCACTGCACCGGAGGCTTCCGCCAGCGTGACGTCCGATTCGGTGATCCCACCGACGCTGCCGTGCAACACTCGCGCAATGACCTCGCTGGTGCCGAGCTTCTCGAGGGCGCCGGCGATGGCTTCGAGGGAGCCCTGCACGTCCGCCTTGATCACCAAGGGGAATTCCCGCCGTCCGGCGCTCTTGAGCTGGGTCATCATTTGCTCGAGAGAGCCGCGCATTCCCGTCGCGCGGGCCGCGAGCTTGTCCCGTTTCTGCCGAGCGCGATAATCGGTCACCTCGCGCGCCCGCGCCTCGCTGTCGACCACTGCCAGGCGATCCCCTGCTTCCGGTATGCCGTTGAATCCGAGCACTTCGACCGGTGTCGAAGGCCCGGCCATATCCACGGGTTGGCCGGCGTCCGACATCAGAGCACGCACGCGGCCCCACTCGGCCCCGGCAACGACGATGTCTCCCGTATGCAGCGTCCCGCGTTGCACCAGCACGCTGGCTACCGGCCCGCGGCCGCGATCGAGCTTCGCCTCGATCACAGTGCCTTCGGCCGGCCGGTTCGGGCTGGCTTTAAGATCAAGAATCTCCGCCTGCAGTCCGATCGTTTCCAGGAGTTTATCGATGTTGAGCTTCTTAGTTGCCGAGACTTCCACATCAAGGACATCCCCGCCCAGGGACTCCACCTGGATTTCATGCGCCAGCAGCTCATTGCGTACCCGCTCAGGCTTGGCGTCCGGCCGGTCGATCTTGTTGATGGCGATGATCATCGGCACCTTGGCCGCCTTCGCGTGATTTATCGCCTCGACCGTCTGCGGCATTACCCCGTCATCAGCCGCAACCACCAGCACCACGACGTCAGTCACTTTCGCTCCCCGCGCGCGCATGGCGGTGAAGGCCGCGTGGCCGGGCGTATCAATGAAAGTAATCTTGCTGCCCGACGGAGCGGTCACTTGATACGCCCCGATGTGCTGGGTAATGCCGCCAGCCTCGCCGGCTGCGACCTCCGTGGAGCGAATGGCATCAAGAAGAGAGGTCTTGCCGTGATCGACATGGCCCATGACGGTCACGACCGCCGGACGCGGCAATAACGCGGAAGGATCATCGGTAACGTCGAAAAGTCCCTCTTCGACATCGGATTCCGCCACCCGTTTCACCGTGTGGCCGAGCTCTTCGGCGAGCAACTGGGCGGTGTCCGCATCGATCACGTCATTGATCTGGGCCATGTGGCCTTGCTTCATCAACAGCTTGATCACGTCGACCGCCCTTTCGGCCATGCGATTGGCGAGTTCCTGGACGGTGATGGTTTCCGGGATCGTGACTTCGCGAATGAGTTTCTCTTTCGGTTCATCGGCCGCTTGGCCTTTCAGCCGCTGAACCCTCCGACGGAAGGCTGCGACCGATCGTTCGCGCTCTTCGTCGGCGCTTAGTGCGGTGACTAGTGTCAAGCGTCCGCGGTTCTTCTGAGCGGTGCCGCGCGCAGGTTTCGGGGCGGGGGCCGCTCGCCCGGCGCCCGCGCCGCGTCGCGCCCGCGGCGTCTCTTCCTCATCGGGTTCGAGCGCAGGTCGTCCAGCCAAGGGCTTGGCGTGCGTTGCGTCCTCACCGAAGCGCTTTTTCGCCTCCTGCTCCGCTTTGAGCTTCGTTTCCAGTTCGTGCTTGCGGCGGCGCTCTTCCTCAGCCTTGCGAGCTTCCGCGGCATCACGCTCGGTGCGCTCCACCGTTTCACGGCTTTTCCGGAGCAGGGCCTCCTCTTCGGCAATTCTGCGCTCTTCTGCTTCGCGCAACCGGGCATCGCCCAGAGCACGGGCACGAGCCGTGCGCTCCTCGTCTGTGAGCGTACGCAGCACAACTCCGGACGGTTTGGGCGCAGCTGCTGGTGTCGCGGTGGCCGGCGGGGCGGCCGGCGTGATCGGGACGGCCGAGGGGGCGGCAAGAGTGCGTTTGGGCGGCGCCGCAGCCGGCGTCGCGGTCTCAGCCCTTGCTCGGGTGGGTACGCGGCTTTTGACCTTCTCAACAACGACCGCCTTGCTGCGGCCATGGCTGAAACTCTGGCGCACCACCCCCTGTTCGACGCCCCGTCCTTTCAGGGTGACGGTCTTGGTCGCGGCTACGCTCAGCTTCTTTTCGCTAGTCTTTTCCGTTGTTTCAGCCATTCCCATCAATCCAACTCAACCATCGTCGGCTTGCTGCGACCTCTCGCCCATCGACCTTCGACGAGCCCGAGCTTGGTCGATGCAAGCAAGCCATATTTGGCTATGGCAGCCGGACCTGCCATAGCCCCAGTCCGGAAACGATCCAGTCGCGCAACGCGCGCGAGAAACGTCCCGGTTTCGGAACTGGCAAGCAGGCCTGCATGTATCACATTTGACCGTCCGAATGCCAAATCCAATTGCGCCGAGGTGAACCCTTTCAATACGACGCGGCTCGCGGAGCCACACCCGAGTGCCCCGTCGAGTTTCCTGACGCCTTCGGCGGAAGCCTCGACGGCGTGCAGGGCGGCGACAGCCATACCCCGCGCGATCGCGGCCTCGAGCTTGCTGAACCCAATCACGGCTTTGCCGGCCTTGTGGCACATTGCGAGTGCATCGAGCACAGCTCTTTCCAGCAGCTCTTCAGTCAACTCGACAAGATCGCACGGAACGCAAACGTGACGCTTGAAGCTCCGCTCGAAGCTCCTGCGGTTGATCGCGAGTTCGAGCGCTTGCCGCGTGCTCGTAATCCAAGTCCCTCGGCCCGGTAGCCGGTGTTTGACATCCGGCACGACAGTATGGTCCGGGCCGACGACGAAACGGATCATGTCAGCAACCGGCTTTACCTCGCCAGTAACGGCGCAAAGCCGTTCCGACCTCGGAGCTCGCTTGCGCAGCACGGCACACCTCTCCGTCTCGTTCTCGCGGCCCTTATGACTGCGCCAAGGCGGGTTCGGCCGGAAGCTCTTGGGGTGGGGTCACAAGATCCTCTTCCTTGATCCAGCCTGCCTTCACGCGCGCCTGCATGATCAGCGCTTCGGCCTCCTCGCGCGAGACATCGAAGCCGTCGAGAATACCCGGGTTGCGTGTCAGTTCCCCGTCCTTGCGCTCACTCCAGCCGACGAGATCGTCCGTGGCGCATCCTGCCAAGTCTTCAACGGTTTTGATGTCGTTCTCGCCCAATTTCACCAACATGGCGGTCGTGATCCCGGGAATTTCTTTCAGATCATCTGCAACTCCGAGTTCCCGGCGCGCAGCATCGAGGTCGGCCTCTTCCTTCGCGAGATAGTCTCGGGCGCGTGCCTGCAATTCTTGCGCTGTATCTTCGTCGAATCCCTCGATGCCGGCTAGCTCCTTTTCATCCACAATCGCAAGCTCCTGGACCGAGTTGAAACCCTCAGAAGCGAGCAGTTGCCCCACCACTTCGTCGAGGTTGAGGGCATCGACAAAGAGCTTTGTGCGGTTCTCGAATTCAGCTTGACGATGTTCGGATTCCTCCTGCTCTGTCACGATATCGATATCCCAGCCGGTGAGCTGCGACGCAAGCCGCACGTTCTGCCCGCGTCGGCCAATCGCAAGCGAGAGCTGCTGATCAGGCACCACCACTTCCATGCGCTGGCGCTCCTCGTCCAGCACCACCTTGGCCACCTCGGCGGGCGCGAGCGCATTGACCACGAAATTTGCCGGGTCTGCCGTCCAGGGAATGATGTCGATCTTCTCACCCTGGAGTTCGTTCACCACTGCCTGGACACGCGAACCGCGCATGCCCACGCAGGCCCCCACCGGATCGACCGAGGAGTCGCGGGAGATAACGGCGATCTTGGCGCGCGAGCCGGGGTCGCGTGCAACCGCCTTCACCTCGACGATGCCGTCGTAGATTTCTGGCACCTCCTGTGCGAACAGCTTGGCCATGAATTGCGGGTGAGTGCGGGAGAGGAAAATCTGGGGGCCGCGCGGCTCTCGGCGCACGTCGTAGATGAAGGCCCGGATACGGTCCCCATTCCGGAAGGTCTCTCGCGGCAGCAATTCGTCACGACGCACGATCGCTTCGCCGCGACCGAGATCAACGACCACGTTGCCATATTCGACGCGCTTGACGATGCCATTGACGATGTCGCCAATGCGGTCCTTGTACTCCTGATATTGTCGATCCCGCTCGGCCTCGCGCACCTTCTGAACAATCACCTGCTTTGCTGATTGCGCGGCAATCCGGCCGTATTCCAGCGGGGGCAACGGTTCGGCGATGAAGTCGCCCACCTGGGCGGCGGGATTGCGCTTCTTGGCATCCTCCACCGATATTTGCGTTGCGTCGTTCTCGACCTGGTCCGCCACCAGCAGAAGCCGCGATAATCGCATCTCGCCCGTCTTGGGGTTGATCTCGGCGCGCACTTCCGTCTCGCTGCCGTAGCGCGAGCGTGCGGCCTTCTGGATGGCGTCTTCCATCGCTGCAATGACAATTCCACGGTCGATTGCTTTCTCGCGCGCCACTGCGTCGGCGATCTGCAACAGTTCCAGCCGGTTCGCACTCACGGCCATGTTCATTCTCCTTCGTTCTTGCTTACAGACAATCCCGTGCCCGGGCGGGCCTGGAAGTCCTTTCTTAGCCTGACAACGCCTTCGTCTCTTAGGCTGACAACGCCTTCGTCGCGGGGCATCGGCTCCAGGTGGCCCGCATCTTTCGGCCCTTGCGGTCGCCAACGACGCCCGCGCCCTTCCTGACGTGCCGCGCGTTTGGCGGCCTTGCCACGCCTGAGCGACCCCGCGAGAAGCGCGTCGGTCAGCACCAGCTTGGCTTCCGCCATTCCTTCGAGCCGCAACCGCACCTCCGTCGATTCGTCGGGCGCAACATCTTCTCGGCGCATGCGGGCGCAGTCGCCGTCGATACCCGTCAACACGCCGCGGAAGCGCTTTCGGCCCTCGACGGGGCTCACCATCTCCACCTTTATGCTGTGGCCAGCATAGCGTTCAAAATCCGAGCGACGCACGAGAGGTCGATCCAATCCGGGCGACGATACTTCGAGCCGATAGCCACGTTCCATCGGGTCCGCAACGTCGAGCACCGGTGAAAGCGCGCGCGAAACTCGTTCACAATCCTCGATAGTCATGGTTCCGTCGGGCCGCTCGGCCATGACCTGGAGAGTACACCCATCAACTCCCAAAACCTTCACACGCACAAGTCGATAGCCCATATCAGCCAGCACAGGTTCGACGATTCCCGCTACTCGCGCCGCCAGCCCCAGTTCGACGATCAATCGGGGATCGGCATTAGTCTCGAGCGTTTCGACTGGTTGCGTCATCGAGCGTCACTCAGCGCTGGTGCAGCTTGGACTTGCTCCCCGTCAGCCACCGGTCCGGTAGGTAACAAAAAAGAGCGGGTCCCGGTGGAACCCACTCTCAAAAGCCGACCGAACCTTATTCGATCGTTATGAGATATCCAGCAACTGGATGACGAAAATATAGCGATTTTCGCCACGGGCGCAAGGCCCGAGGGCGACAGGCCCGAGGGCGCCGAGAGGCCCGAGGGGACAGCTCTGCTCGTGGAGGCACGCACGCCCGAATGGATGAGGGCCGCCGGCGTGAGGAGGAGCGCCGTCTGATGATCCGGTAACTAACTTTTCCTTCAGATTCGTTACTTAATTTCTTCGACTGCGGACCCATTCACGTCTTCATTCGATGGGCCGCCCGGTGGTGTTTGCAATGCCTGGTGCTCCACTTATTCCGGAACTGGAGGACGTGATCGAGAGCGGCTCTTGCGCGCGTCGAGCCGAGACACTCCGACGAATCACGGATCTTTTTGCCGATGGCGCCGCCAGCTTGAACGAGAGTCACATTCAGCTGTTCGATAATGTGTTCTGCCGCCTCGCTGCCGAGGTCGACGTGGATGCTCGCGCGGAACTCTCTGCCCGGCTGGCTGTCCTGGGTAAAGCGCCGCGAGAATTGATCCGGCGGTTGGCGAGGGACGATGATGCGGCGGTCGCACGTCCCGTTCTCAGGCGCTCGCAACGGCTGGAGCAGAACGATTTAGTGGACATCGCTGAGAGCAAGGGCCAAGCGCATCTGCTTGCCCTTTCCAAACGCAAATGGCTCCCGCAAACCGTAACAGACATCCTGGTTCGGCGCGGCGAGGAAGCGGTGTTGCGCAGCCTCGCTGAGAACCTGGATGCCCGGCTTTCAGATGCGAGCTTTGCGACGCTGGTGGGAAGGGCTGGCGAGGATAGGGTGCTGGCCGAGAGGATAGGACTGCGCCCTGACGTTCCACCGAGGCTGTTTCGGGATCTCCTGCTCGACGGCACGCAGGCACTGCAGCAGCGCTTGCTAGCCAGGGCAAAGCCAGAGGTTCGATCCGAGATTGTCCGCGTAATGGCGGAAGCTTCCGGGAGGACGGAGGCAGAAGCTGCCCAACGGGATTATGCGAGCGCGCACCGAAAGATTCTGGAACTGAGCGAACAGGGCAAGCTCGATGAGGGCACTCTAGTTGAATTTGCCAAGACCGGTCAGCCCGAAGATTTGATTGCCACCCTTTCCTTCTTCTGCGCCGTTCCGATCGATGTGGTAGAGGGGCTCATAGCTGCAGACCGGCCTGATCCCGTCCTCATCCTCTGCAAGTCGGCAGGTTGGGGCTGGCAGACGGTCAAGGCTGTCATTGAGGCGATGCCGCACTTCTCTGGTTTGTCCAACCGCGATCTCGATACGGCATATGAGAATTTCGAGCGCTTATCGCCAACGACTGCGCAGCGCGTGATGCGGTTCTGGCAGGTGCAGCACTGGCAGCGGGCCTCATCCGCAGAATGAAGTCCTGCGAAAAGTCAGGTAGTAAGGCATACGACCTTCCCGTATGGCCTTGCCTTCATAGCGTGTGCCCGCAAAGCCGGGCCAGGGCCGCCGCCAATCGTCCGCGCGCGCGGCGGTCCATTCAAAATCCCGGGACCGCAGCATGTGCTTGAGCGTCCAGTCGGCGTAATCCGCAACGTCGGTCGCGAAACGAAACTCTCCATCCGGGCGCAGCGCGGATGCGATTGCCGCAACCTTTTCGTCTTGCATAAAACGGCGCTTCCAGTGGCGGCGTTTCGGCCACGGGTCGGGATAGAGAAGATCGACTCGGCCGAGGCACGCGCGGGGGAGCCAGTCCAGCAGCTCCATGGCGTCTCCATGATGGAGACGGATATTGGAGAGAGCATGCGCGTCGATTGCTGCCAGAGCCTTCGCCATTCCATTTACAAAGGGTTCGACGCCGAGAATGCCGACGCGTGGATGCGCCTGTGACTGATCGATCATGTGTTCGCCGCCACCGAACCCGATTTCCAGCCACACATCCTCGACCGGGTAAGGAAACAAGGAAGATAAGTCGGTTGGCCGGATCGAGAGGTCGAGCGCCAACTGCGGCAGCAGTGTCTGCATCAGACCCGCATGTCGGACCGTCAGCTTGTGCCCCTTGCGCCGGCCGAACACAGTGCGGGGGTGCTTCGAGTTGCCGTCCCTCGACATGGCAACAAGGGTTGGATCAATGTACCCGGCTAGCCGAGCAATCGCGCGACTACGAAGATCAGGCATCCGACACATGCGCCGACGAGCGTGCCATTCATTCGGATGTATTGGAGATCGCTGCCAACGACGAGCTCGAGACGATCTGAAAGCATCCTTGTGTCCCAGCTGCGTACCACCTCGGCAATGAATGAACCGATCTCGCCACGCCACCCCAATAGCGATTGGGCCAAGTGCTCTGCGACGCTGTCGATGTGTCGCTGCATGACCTCATCGGTTGCGAGCGCTCGAGCCACGATCGAGATCGGTTTGGCGAGGGCAAGCTGGAGCCGGGGTGACGGGCGGGCCAAGTCATCGAGTGTCTTCTCGGCGAGCTCTTCCGAAACCGATCTCAGCCAAGCCTGGGCTTCGGGATGTGCGAGCAGACGCTGCACTCCGACATTGATCCGCTCGCGCTTTTCGGGGGACTCCAGCAATTCGTTGACGAGACCATCGATCACCTCCCGGAATTTCGTGGATGCTTCGCTGGTGGGTTTCCGCAGTCCGCTGAGGAGCTCGAGCGTGCCGTCCACAAGGGCTGCAGCTACCCGGCGGTCGATCGCTTTCGGAATCCACCAGCGGCTATGCTGGCTGACCAGCTCGTCAATTTTGTCGCGATTCTTCTTGAGCCATCGACCGGCGACCTCTATGGCGTGCTCGAAGAGGACGTCCGTTTCTCCACTCGCCGTCAGGACGCGGACGCCGCGCCCGATCAGGGGTGCAAAATCTGCCTGACGCAACTGTGCCCCTAACGTCCGCTGCAGAAAATCGTGCAGATCGCGGTTGCGCAGCGAATGGATCAGGTAAGGCAGCATCGCTGTGACGCTGCGTGCAATCAGCGGAGCGGTGGCAGGTGCCGCAAGCCAGGCCGCGACGCGTTGCCCGACCTGCATCTGCCGGAGCCTGCTCGTGAGCGCTTCGGAGGTGAGAAAATTGCGTTCCACGAAGCGTCCCAGAGTGCGGCCGATTCGATCCTTGTTGCTGGGAATGATCGCAGTGTGGGGAATGGGCAAACCCAACGGGTGGCGGAAAAGTGCCGTCACCGCGAACCAATCAGCAAGGCCGCCGACCATCCCCGCCTCGGCCCCGGACTGGATGAGCAGCGTCGTGAAACCCGGCTCAGGGACCAGTCGGGTGCTCACGAATATGACAGCCATGACCACGAGCAGGCCGGTAGCAACAATCCGATTGCGACGCAGCCGCAGGCGAGCAGCCTCATCGGAGCCCTCGCTGAGCAGCGGAACAGGAGCGTTCGCCAGTGCCTTTGCGCGCGAGGGAGGGGTTTCAAAGTTCATGCCTGCTCACATCTGCGCATGGACGCCCGTCAGCTACTTGGGTCACCAAAGGGCGCGCGGGCCGCGGTCACTACGGTAGGAAGAGCAGTGGATGGGATCGCACCGCATCCAGCGCGAACTGACGTCATTCGAACTCCTCGATGTGGGCGCGGCGAGGCCCACTGCTCGATTCGCTGCCCTCCTGCGCCAAGGTGAGCATGCAAATGGCGGCACCTCGCTTAGAAATCGCTATCTGGCGGGTTTTTGCAAGCGCCGGCTGTGCCGCGGGATTGCGGTCCCTCCTGCTCGCCTGCTCAAGCTAAATGGGGCCTGCTGGTGCAACGTCAGTTGCGTAGCGGGACCCGCATGCCAGCTATCCGCCCGGGCCCGCGAGCCTTGTCTTCATTGCACGCGTTTTATACTGAGGGCGCCTACGATTGCCTTCAGAAAACGGTTACTGATCGAATATGACGCTACTGCAGAGCCCCAGCGTCCGCGTCAACGCCCTTATCGGCACCGGCCATTTCTTGTCGCATTTTTATCAGCTGTGCCTGCCGCCGATGTTTTTGGTGTGGCAATCCAGCTTCGGTGTGTCTTTCACCGAGCTCGGTCTCTCCATTGCCCTGATGTCGTGCGCTGCCGGATTGCTGCAGACACCGGTTGGCTTTCTGGTGGACCGCTATGGCGCCCGGCCTTTCCTTATCTGCGGGACCCTCCTGATGACGTTGTCAATATCCGCCCTGGCGTTTGCCACGGCGTATTGGCAGGTCTTGTTTCTTTGCCTGCTGTCCGGGATCGGCAATTCGGTGATCCACCCGACCGATTACGCAATTCTCAGCGCCTCGGTGCAGCGCAATCAGATGGGCCGCTCATTTGCGCTCCACACCTTCAGCGGCAACCTGGGGTCAGTGTTCGCACCACCAGTTACGGCAGCACTGACCTTCCTCCTGGGCTGGCGCAGCACTCTGCTCGTCCTCGGACTGCTCGGGGTGCCGCTGGTGCTCGTGATCGTTTGGCAGAGTGCAATCCTGCGCGAGCAAACTTGCCGGCACGAGACCCTGCGCGGCTCCGGGGTTCGCGGCAGCACTCTGCTCATGACAAAACCGATGCTGCTTTTCTTCGGGTTTTTCCTGTTGACGGCGATTGCAACCGGTGGGATCCAGTCGTGGTTGATCCCGGTGTTGCACGATGTTCACGGCCTCGGAATCGAAGCTGCCTCCCTTGCGCTCACGGGTTTCTTGGCTGGGGCGACGAGCGGCGTTCTGGTTGGAGGATGGGTGGCGGATCGGAGCGACCGCCACTTGGCCTTCACCGCGATCTTGACCATCGTGGCGGCTGCACTCGTACTGCTGGTTTCATTCCAGACCATGAGCGAGGTCACCACGCTCCTCGTGCTGTTCGCGGCCGGTGTGCTCATAGGGGCGAGCCGCACACCACGCGACGTGATGCTGAAGGATGCGTCGCCGCCGGGTCAGATTGGGAAGGTGTTCGGATTCGTCAGTGCCGGCCTGCCGTTGGGCGGGGCGCTTGCGCCTGTTCCGTTCGGCTACCTGTTCGACCAAGGTCGGCCCGATCTGGTCTTGGTGCTCGTCGCCTGCGTCTTGCTCATCAGTCTGTTGTGCGTCGGGACGGCGCGCGCCAGTTCCGAGCGCAACGCGCTTGTAGTCCCGGCTGAATGATTGTCACTTGAGGTCGCGCTGACCCGGTCAGCTCAGGGCTCGCTTGAGCGGGTCGGCGAGATCGGTCCTTTCCCAGGAAAATCCGCCATCCTTCTCCGATGTCCGGCCGAAGTGCCCGTAGGCCGCGGTCCTGCGATAGATCGGTCTGGAGAGCTTTAGCGCGCGCCGGATGCCCGTCGGACGGAGGGGGAATAGTTCCGGCAGCAGCTTCTCGATTTTCCTCTCATCGACCGTACCTGTGTCGTGAAGGTCGACGAGCAGCGACATGGGATCGGCAACGCCAATCGCGTAGGCGATTTGAATTGTGCAGCGCTCCGCGATCCCAGCTGCCACGATGTTCTTCGCCAAGTACCGCGCCGCGTAGGCAGCGGAACGATCAACCTTGGTCGGGTCCTTGCCGGAAAACGCGCCGCCGCCGTGGGGCGCATAGCCTCCGTAGGTATCCACGATGATCTTGCGGCCGGTCAGGCCGCAATCCCCATCCGGGCCGCCGACGACGAAATTGCCGGTAGGATTGACCAGGAAGTCGCCCGCTCGCTTGGGCATCCAGCCGTCCGGAAGGGCGGAGGCAACGGTGTCCGCGATCATCTCCTTGACCATGCTCGGGGTGTATTTTTTCCCGTTACGGGTCTCGGGGTTATGCTGGGTCGAGACGACGACCTTGGTGCATCCGACCGGCTTGCCGTTCACGTATTCCACCGTTACTTGGCTTTTCGCATCGGGCTGCAGATCGAATAATTGCTGGGAGCGACGCCGCTCCGCCATGACCTTCAGGATTTTGTGTGCGAAGTAAATCGGGGCGGGCATGAACGAGCCTTTCTCGTAAACCTCGCTTTCAGTGCAGGCAAAACCGAACATCATGCCCTGGTCGCCCGCGCCCTCCTGCTCTTCTCCTTTCTTCTTTCTGGCATCCACGCCCATGGCGATGTCGGGCGACTGCCCATGCAGCAGCACCTCGATTTCCGCTCCGCTGTAGGAAAAGCCTTCCTGGTCGTAGCCGATATCGCGCACGACCTCGCGCGCGATTTGGGCGATCATTTCGCGGTTGACCACGGCATGATTGCCATATTTTTTGAAAAAGGGCGCTTGGCCGCGACCTTCGCCGGCCACGATAATCTTGTTGGTAGTACACAAGGTCTCGCACCCCAGCCGGGTATTCACCTTGCTGTCATCCGCGATGCCGAGCTTGAGATCGTTTTGGATGAATGCATCGAGGATCGCATCCGAAATCTGATCGCAGACCTTGTCGGGATGTCCTTCGGAGACGGACTCGCTGGTGAAAAGATAATTGGCGTGTGACACTGAAAAGCTCCCCTGGCAGGCCCCGGCAAAGCGCGCTACGGCGCGCCTTTGTTGCAGCGCCGGACAATGGGGTCAAGATAGGCGAGAGCAGTCCGACCGCTTATGGATGTTCAGGCGCTCCCGCAGGCTTCGAGTGCTGTACGCGCCCAAGTGTCCTCACTCGGCAGACGAGCGGAATAACGGATATCCGGCTTGAAGTTTCAGCGCTCGCCTTTTCCGGCGATCTCCTCGACGAGGTCAACGATCCGGCGTCTAAGTTTGGGCTCCTTGATGCGCGTGAACGCGCGGGTGAGCGACAGCCCTTCCGACGTCGCGAGAAAGTCCGATATGTAGCTGGCGGAGGCTGCATCCTTCGCTCCGCCACTGGCACCATGCACATTCGGAGCACCCTCGAAGAAAAACTCCACCGGGACCTGAAGAATATTTGAGATCTGCTGCAGCCGGCTCGCGCCAATCCGGTTTGTGCCCTTCTCGTATTTCTGGACTTGCTGAAATGTAAGACCGAGCGCATCCCCGAGCTTTTCCTGGCTCATGGAAAGCATCATGCGGCGCATGCGCACTCGGCTTCCCACGTGCTTGTCAATTGGGTTGGGAGACTTCTTTGCAGCCATATCAAACGCTCTCCTCATTATCTATTGTGACCTGATACCCAGCATCGCAATTGGCTGGGATTAACGCTTCGCGAAGCTCGAAATCATGTCTCGACGGAAATGGGTCTTGGCACGGCTGAGTGTTCATGCTGACAGGCGAGAACGCAATGATTTTTCTCGGGCAAATGATAGCACGCCGTGCGGATTGCGGAAATACGGTCGTACCAATTGGTTAGGAATAAGGAAGATTTTACCGGTAATTCCGGAATGTACATGCGCAGAGCGCTGACCTGTCCTGCGGAGCGATCATTGGCGCGCTTTGCGCGAGAGCATGACAAGAACAAACGTGAGCGCGAGCACCGCCCCAAGGGTCCGGTCCCCGGCACGCGCGTATGGCGTCGCTGCAATGCCCTGCGGCAGCGACGCATCAAGTACCCCCTGTAGGCCGAGCGGCAGCGACGTAATGACGCGTCCCAATGGATCGACAACGGCTGAGATGCCCGTATTCGCGGCCCGCACCAACGGCAGCCCCTCCTCGATAGCTCGCATCCGGGCCTGCTGGAAATGCTGCTGCGGTCCGGCGCTAAGCCCGAACCAGCCGTCATTGGTGAGATTGAGCATCCAGGCAGGCCGCTCGGCACTGCCCGACACGAAGGGCCAACCAACATAGCGGCCGAGGTGCCCGTACGCCCAACCCGCTCGCTGGGCGCGCGGCACGGAATCGCCGGGAAAGATGATCTCGTAGCACACCAGCGGCAGGAAGTCCGGCGCGCCAGGGACGCGCTGATTTGGACGTCGATTGCCGGCAATGAACCCGCCCCGGAGCTTCGTGAGTTGCCTCAGCCCCAAGCGTTCCAGAATGCTCTGAAACGGTAGATACTCGCCAAATGGGACAAGATGCACCTTGTCGTAGACAGAGAGTATGGAGCCGTCGTGGCCGATCACGTAAATGGAGTTGTAGGCACGAGTGATTGAAGTATTTGGCCGCGCATCGGGTGGGCGGATACCGCCGGTGATCAAGATGGTATTGGGCTCCAGCAGGGCGGCGATCTGCGCCAGCGCATCTGCTTCCCGCGTGAGAAAAAACGGGAATGCAGATTCCGGCCAGATCAGGTGGGTGACGTCCCGCACCCCTCTCGACTGCGGATCGGTTGAACCATTGGACAGATCGACATAGCGGCTCATCACCTGCGGCTTGCGAGAGTAGTTGAATTTTTCGTCCTGCTGCAGGTTGGGCTGAATGATGCGCAACCGAACCCCGCCGACAAAGCGCGTCTCATTCTGGCCGAGGCGAATGGCCCCAAAGGTTGCCAAGGCGATGATGGCCGCGGCCGCGAGCCCCACCGCGATCCAAGGGCGTTTTGTCTCGGCTGTGTCGTCTGCAAGCACTGCGGGCGCCGCATAGATCGCGATTGCAGCAAAGGTGAGCCCCCAGATCCCCACGACCGCGGCGCCCTGGGCGAGCCAAAGCGGTGAGGCGAGGAGGTATCCGAAGGTGTTCCAGGGAAAACCGCTGAAGAGGTGGCCGCGCAGCCACTCCGCTACGGTCATCGCGCAGGCGAGGGCCAGGATCCGAGTTGCTCCGCGTGTCCAGATCAATCGAGCGAGCAAAAACCCGAATGCCGTGTACAGGGCGAGCCCCGCGGGGAGCGCAATGACTGCAACCGGAAGAAGCCAACCGAACGTCTTCGCATCGACCAGAAATGCATTACCAACCCAGTAGAGGCCGGTAAGAAAATAGCCGAAGCCGAAGCACCAACCCGCACCACCGGCAGCAAAGGCTGCCCGGATTCGACTTCCCGCTGCGCCATCGATGAGCCACACCACGACTGGAAAGGTGATGAAGGGGATCAGCCAGCACGCCATCTCCGCAGGCCAAAAACCCAACATCAGTAATGGTAGCGCAGAGCCCAGCCCAGCGAAGAACGCAATCAGGCCCCGGCGCCAGCCCCAAGCCAGGACAACGCGATGCGCAGCTTTGGTTAGCTTCACGGGCGACGTGCGGACTTCAGGGGCGGCGCGTTCGGCGACGGCAGGCCTCTCGCCAGGTCGGAGGCGGACAGCGGACTGTAAGATGAGGGTTGCGCAGGATGGGGCTCTGCCGGTTCTTGCGCTGCGGCCTGCTTGCCGTTGGCCCGATCCAGACCACGATAGATCCGCAGCTTTTTCAGCCGGCGCGGATCAGCGTCGAGGATTTCCAATTCGAACGGGCCTGGCCCTGGCACCAGCTCGCCGCGCACCGGCACTCGCCCAATCCGGGTCATGACGTAACCTGCCAACGTGTCCACCTCGTTGGCCACTTCCCCTACAACGAATTCCGGGCCCACGATCGCGGTGACATGTTCGAGACTGGCCCGCGCATCGGCGAGGAAAGAACCGTCGGCTTGCCGGATAATGCCTGGTGCATAGTCGTCGTCATGCTCATCGGCGATCTCCCCGACGATCTGCTCGACGATGTCTTCGATCGAAACAACACCGTCCGCACCCCCATACTCGTCCACGACGAGCGCCAGATGAATGCGCGTTGCCTGCATCTTGGCCAGCAGATCGAGTACCGGCATAGAAGGCGGCCCGTAAAGGATTTCTCGAATGATGCTTGCGGCCGAGAGCGGCATCGAAAGATCGACCGCCTTTAGATCGAGCCCGGCGGGAAAGGGCTTCTTGCGCCTTGTGTTCGCTTTCGCGCCTGCCGCAGCGCGCATCGTCATGAACGCGACCAAGTCGCGGATGTGGACCATGCCGGCTGCGTCGTCGAGCGTCTCTTCATAGACGACCAGACGTGAGTGGCCCGCGCTTTCGAACACTTTCATGAGTTCGCCCAACGAGATCTCCCGCTGCACGCCGATGATGTCGGCCCGCGGAACCATCACATCCGCAATCCGGCGTTCGCGCAGGCCCAGGATGTTGCGGAGCATGATGCGCTCGGTGGGCGAAAAGCCGGTCTCCCCTGTGGCATCCTCCAGGACATCCTTGAGATCCGCGCGGATGCTGCTCGTCTTCCACCCGAGCACAGCGCGCACCACACGCGTGAACCACCCTTCCCGGACCGCCCGGTTGAATTCGGGTGGCCTGGGCACGGGAACTGGCAGATTAGCCACTGGGCTCGGTGCGCCTGAGCTGGATGGGTCGGGATCCGGCATGGCAGATCAGCAGTAGGGATTGGGAACGCCGAGCCGGGCGAGTATGGAAGCCTCCAGCTCCTCCATCGCATGGGCGTCGTGTTCAGCCTGATGATCATAGCCGAGCAGATGAAGAAAGCCATGCACCGCGAGGTGGGCGAGATGGTGCGAGAACGGCTTGCCTTGTGTCCGGGCTTCACGCTCGGTTGTCTCATAGGCGATCACGATGTCGCCCAGCAGAGTCGTCGTTGATCGCGTGATCGGCCCGCCATTGGCAGGAAATGAAAGCACATTAGTCGGTCTGTCCTGCCGCCGCCATCTGCGGTTGAGGATGCGCAGCGTCGAATCATCGGCCAGCACGATAGCCAGTTCACCCTCCTTCAGCGCCACCGCGGATGACGCCTGACCTATTGCACGCCTCAATACAGTCTTGGAATTGCGCCGGGCGTTCCACAACGGAGATTGGGTCACGATGTCAATCGTGCCTTCCCATGAAACCCGCTCGGACGGTTGCTGCGTGGGGCGGTAGCTCTGCGCCGAACTCATTCATCGCTCTCGCGCACCGCTCGCCAGCTTGAGCGCCTCTTTGTCGTAAGCCTCCACAATGCGGCCTACGAGCTCGTGTCGGATGACGTCCTCGGCGGTGTACGCAACAATGCCAACGCCTTCGACATTTCGCAGCAGCCGCGTGGCCTCAGCCAGCCCCGAAACCTGGCCCTGGGGCAGATCGACCTGGCTTGGATCCCCGGTGACGATCATGCGGCTGTTCTCTCCCAGACGCGTGAGAAACATCTTCATCTGCATCGAAGAGGCATTTTGCGCTTCGTCCAGGATCACCACTGCATTCGAAAGCGTTCGCCCGCGCATGAAGGCGAGCGGGGCGATCTCTATCTCGCTTGTCTCAAGGGCTCGCTCGACAATGCGTGCGTCCATGAGGTCGTACAGCGCGTCGTAAATGGGCCGCAGATAGGGGTCTACTTTTTCCCGCATGTCGCCGGGCAGAAATCCTAGTCGCTCGCCGGCTTCGACTGCCGGCCGCGAGAGAATAATGCGATCGACCTCCTTGCGCTCGAATAGCTGGACCGCATGCGCCACAGCAAGCCAGGTCTTTCCTGTTCCCGCGGGTCCAATCCCGAACACGAGGGCGTGGCGGCGCAGCGCACGGATGTACGCATCCTGCGCCGGGGTACGTGCGCGCACCGGCCGCTTGCGCAGGTTGATCTCCTCAAAACTTGTTCGCGCGTCGGCCGAATCGTAATCAAACAACGATCCCTGAGCGATGGCCAAGCGGATGGCGCCCTCGAAATCGCCAGAGACTAGCTCGCCACCTTGCTTGAGGCGCTCGTACAGAGTTTCGAGCACACGCCGCGCCTGCTCTACACCATCCCGCGGACCGGCAAGAGTAACATGGTTCCCGCGCTGCTCCGCGACCACGCCGAGCCTGCGCTCGAGCAGGGCAAGATTCTGTCCATATTGTCCAAACAGCGTAGAGGCCAGCCGATTGTCTTCGAAAGCGAGTACGAACTGCGCTGCGGGGCCACTCGTCGTTACCATCGAGGGAGACGCGAGGGATCCGTTTTCAATTCGAGGAGATCGCAACGGCTTCAGTGCCCCCTGTCTGCATGTCTCGCGCGAGCACGCCGAACAGGCTGTTCGAGCCCGCTTCGGTGATCCTTACCGCCGCAACTTTGCCGATCAGGGCGTGTGGTGCCATGACCTGAACCGGTTGCAGATATGGGGATCGGCCGACGATCTGGCCAGGATGACGCCCCGGTTTTTCGAACAGGACCTCGAAGGTGCGCTGAACACAGTGGCTATTGAAAGCCGTGGAATAACGGTCGATCGCGGCCTGCACACGGCGGAGCCGTTCCAGTTTCGCATCCTCTCCGATTTGATCAGGTATGGCCGCAGCCGGCGTTCCGGAACGAGGCGAGTATTTGAACGAGAAGGCTCCGGCATAGCCGACTTCGTCAATGAGCGAGAGGGTCGCCTCGACGTCCTCTTCGCGCTCGCCGGGGAAACCGACGATGAAATCGGAGGAGAACGCCATGTCCGCGCGCGCAGCGCGCATGCGCGCGATCATCTCCAGGTAATCGGCTCGCGTGTGCTGGCGGTTCATCAGTGCCAGCATGCGATCGGAGCCGGTTTGCGCAGGGACGTGCAGACAGGGCATCAGCGCCGGCAGGTCGCGATGCGCGGCAGTCAGGCTCGGCTCCATGTCGCACGGATGGCTGGTGGTGTAGCGCAGGCGCGCAATACCGGACACCTCGGCAATGCGGAAGAGAAGTCTGCCGAGCGTCCAGACGCGACCATCGGGACCTCCTCCATGATAGGCATTGACGTTCTGGCCGATAAGCGTGATCTCACGGACCCCCGCATCCGCAAGCCGTTCCACTTCGGCAACGACATGGGCGACCGGGCGCGAAGCTTCAGCCCCGCGCGTGTACGGCACGACGCAGAACGTGCAGAACTTATCGCAGCCTTCCTGCACAGTGACGAAGGCCGATACGCCGCGCGCCCGGATCGCCTCCCGGCTTGGGACCTTGAGCTGCTCAAACTTGTCTTCGACGGGAAACTCGGTGTCGACGACCCTACCGCTGCGCTCGGCGCGCGCGAGCAGCTCGGGCAGGCGGTGATAGGCCTGCGAGCCGATGACGAGATCCACCGCGGGCGCACGGCGAACGATCTCTGCCCCTTGCGCCTGGGCGACACAGCCGGCGACGGCAATATTCACCCGGTGTCCGGCACGCGCTGCGGTCTCCTTTAGGCCACGCATGCGTCCGAGCTCGGAGAAGACTTTCTCCTCCGCCTTTTCGCGAATGTGGCAGGTATTCAGGATGATGAGATCCGCATCCTCAGGCGTGAGCGTTTCGGTGAAGCCTTCGGGCGCGAGCGTGTCCGCCATACGTTGGGAATCGTAGACGTTCATCTGACAACCGAAGGACTTGATGTGGACCTTGCGGTCTGCGCTCATGCGCTACTCCAGGGAGTGGATGTCGGCATCCTTTATCACTTTCGTCCATTTTACGATTTCCGACCTGATATAGGCATCGAGGTCTTCCGGTGTACTGTCCTCGCTGGTCATGCCGAGATCGGCGAAGCGTAGCTTCACGTCCGCCTGGGCGAGCGCGTGCCGCACCTCGCGATTGAGCCGGAGGACGATCTCGTGGGGCGTTCCGGCGGGGGCAACCAGGGCAAACCAGGTTGCGGCATCGAACTCCGGGAGGGCGGTTTCTGCAATGGTTGGAATTTCGGGCGCGGAAGCCGAACGATGCGCGCTGGTCACCGCCAACGCGCGCAACCGACCCATCTTGACGTTGCCCATGACCGCGGAAAGGTTGGGGAACATGAGCGGAATTTGACCCCCGAGCAGATCATTGATGGCCGGCGCCTCGCCGCGGTAAGCCACATGTGTCATTTTGATCCCTGCCAGCGAGGAGAACAGCTCGGCAGCCATATGCGGCGTAGTGCCAAGGCCGCCCGATCCGAAATTGAGCGCACCTGACGCGGTCTTAGCAATCGCGATCACGTCGGGAACCGAATGCGCCGCAATCGAGGGATGCACCACAAGGACCATGGGCGAAACGCCGGCGAGAGCGATGCCGGCGAAATCACGTGCCGGAGATCGAGGCCGGTACTACGGTAGAGAGTAGGGGCGACCGCCAGTGTCGTCTGGCTGCCCATCATAATCGTGTATCCATCGGGGGGCGACTTGGTGACGGCTTCAGCGGCGATGAGGCCGCTCGCCCCGGTGCGGTTCTCGACCACCACGGACTGGCCGATGGTGTCCGACATTTTTTGCGCCAGGATCCTGGCGACCACGTCGGTGCCACCTCCGGCGGAGAATCCCACGATCATCTTGATCGGGCGCTCGGGAAAGCTCGGCGTCTGCGAAGGGCTCGCGCTGCCGAGGAACCATGTTCCAAGTACGAGGGCCAAGGCGAATTTTACCGGCTTCATGGCGGAATCCAGATCACGGCAAGTCGCGGCGAAGCACAAGCGCCGTTGAGCCTTTGCCCTCCGGATAATATCCTTCGCGGCGGCCCACTTCCCGAAAGCCCGCACGCCGGTACAGGCGTCGCGCCCGCACGTTGTCCTCGGCAACTTCCAGGAAGACGGCGCCTATGCCCAAGCCAGCGAGCCGACGCAAATGCAGATGCAGAAGTTGGCCTCCGAGCCCCTTGCCGCGCTGGGAGGAGCTAACAGCCATGGAGAGGATTTCCGCCTCACCGGAAACCATCCGGGACAGGATGAACCCTGCCAAGCTGCCGCCAATGGCGGCTCGATGGGCAACGATATTGGCCTGACGCAGCAATTCGACGAATTCGCCGTCGCTCCATGCACGCTGGAAAGAGCCTGCATGCAGTGCGGCCAACGCCCTGGCATCTGCAACGCCGGCTTCCGAGAGCACGACTCGGCTGCGTGCAAACAGACGCCGCGCGATGCTTCTCATCTTCGAGGCAGGTGCGCTGCGTCCTGCGGTTGCGCGTCGGGCGCACGCAAATACAACGGTTTCGGCGGGCCATACCCTTCCGCAGCCGCGGCGCCAAGGCGGGCAATCCAGCTGATATCGGGCGCGGTACGGGGATCAACCAGAAGCGGCGGTTCGGTGTCTTTCGGCCACGCCCTCGCTAGCAGGCTCGCGCCAGAGCCGATGACGCGGGAAGGTCCCGTGATTGCCGCGCGCAATGCGTCCCGCAACGTGGCGATGCGCGGGGCGACGAGGGTGCGCCCTCCGGTACCGAAGATCTGAAGATAGACATGATCGTGCCGCGCGTCGATGGCTGCCACGACGTGTGTGCTGTCGTCCACCGCGATTAGCGGTGCCGCGAGGCCCGCAAGGGTTGACAGACCTATTGCCGGCTTGCCTGCTGCCAGCGCGATGCCGCGAGCAGCCGATATCCCAACGCGCAGGCCGGTATAGCTGCCCGGCCCCGTCGTTACGGCGATGCGATCGAGCTCGGCAAATTCGATCCCGGCTCGATCCATCACGCGCGCTACGAGCGGCAGCAATGCTTCTGCGTGACCCCGGCCAATGGCTAGCGTCTCGCTGGCGGTGATACCGGCCGCAGCGGTGTCAAGCACGGCAGCCGAGCAGGCGTCGAGCGCAGTATCGATCGCGAGCACGCGCATCGTCTGCGCGCGCGGGTCACCCCATCGGCCGGACCGCCACAACGTCAGGTAAGTAATGGCGCAGCAAATTCTCGATGCCGTGCCGCAAAGTCGCGGTCGAGGATGGGCAGCCGGAGCACGCCCCTTTCATGTCGAGATAAACTACGCCTTCCTTGAAGCCGCGGAAGGTGATGTCGCCGCCGTCATTCGCAACCGCCGGACGCACGCGCGATTCGATCAGTTCCTTGATCGTGGCGACCGTTTCGGAGTCCTCAGGGGCAAAGAATTCTTCCTCGTGCGGTCCTGTTGTGCCTTGCGTGCTCCGAACGATCGGCGCGCCGGACATGAAATGCTCCATGATGGCCCCGAGCACTGCAGGCTTGAGCTGCTGCCATTCGCCGTTGGACTTCGTCACCGAGACGAAATCTGAGCCGAAAAAGACGCCGGAAACACCACTGATTGCAAACAACCGCTCGGCCAGTGGCGATTGGGTGGCGGCCTCGGGGTCGCGCATGTCGAGCGTCCCGCTTGCCAGCACGGTTCGCCCCGGCAGGAACTTGAGCGTCGCCGGATTCGGGGTCGGCTCGGTCTGGATGAACATAGTAGGCTCCCTGAATTTCCGCAGGTCACCCGAACCCGCAGAATAGCTTGCGCTTGCTGGCAATAAGGTGGCGCTGGAGGCCGAAACTTCAATGCTTAGGACAACTTCAATGCTTAGGACATGGAGTCGAGGTCCTCGTCACTGAGGTTGCCAGGCACGATAGCCACAGGAATCGGGTATTCGCCCGCAGTCTTGACGAGAGCGGACACCAGGGGGCCGGGGCCTTCTTTGCCGCTTCCGGCTGCAAGAACCAGGATCGCGATATCCTCGTCGTCCTCGATCAACGCAAGCAACTCCTCTGCGGTATCACCTTCGCGCAGGACGCGCTGCGGCATGATCCCAGTGATCGCGGCCGAGCGCGCCGCGTGGCGATCGAGCACCGCGTTGGCTTCCTCGTGCGCCTCGGCACGCATGATATCGGCCACCCCGAGCCATTGCTGGCCATGGTCTTCCGTCTCGATCACCCGCAGCATCAACACCGTTGCGCCGATCCGTAATGCCCGCCGACTGGCGAAATACAGTGCCCGGTCGCATTCCGGTGAATCGTCGATGACGACAAGAAATTTGGGTGAATGACCGGCATCGTAGCTGCGGCGCTTCTTCTTCATCGCCTTTCCCAGTCGCCCGCATGCAACCCGAATTTGCGCATCGAGAGGGAATCCTGCCACGCCGTTTCGCGGCCGTACAGGTGTCCAGCCGGAGAGCTGATCGTACCTGCGCTCAGCGGTGTACGAACCCGACGATGTCCTTGACTGCCCTCATTGTCTCGGCGGCGATGACTTGCGCGCGCGCAGCGCCCTCTGCGAGCACGGAGTCGATGTGGACCGGATCGGCCATCAAGCGCTTCATTTCGGCATTTATCGGCCCGAGCTTTGTGACCGCGAGCTCAACAAGAGCGCTCTTGAAGGTTGAAAATTGGGCGCCTCCGAATTCCTTCAGGATATCCGGCTTGCTTTTGCCGGCAAGCGCCGCATAGATGCCAACGAGGTTGTCTGCTTCGGACCGCGCCTCGAGCTCCTTTGGCTCTGCCGGCAGGGGGTGCGGATCCGTCTTCGCGCGCCGAATCTTGTGCGCAATTGTGTCCGCATCATCCGTCAAGTTGATGCGTGACTGATCAGAAGGGTCCGATTTGGACATTTTCTTCAAGCCGTCGCGCAGCGACATTACTCGGGTCGCAGGCCCCTGAATCAGCGGCTCAGGTAGCGGAAAGAAACTCTCCCCAAACCCGTGGGCGCGGATCGAGGCGGCAAAATCGTTGTTGAACTTTTGTGCAATGTCGCGCGAGAGTTCGAGGTGCTGCTTCTGATCCTCGCCGACGGGCACGTGCGTGGCGCGATAAGCCAGGATGTCGGCGGCCATCAAGGCCGGATAGGCGTAGAGCCCGACCGACGCATTCTCGCGGTCCTTACCCGCCTTCTCCTTGAACTGGGTCATGCGGTTGAGCCAGCCCAGCCGCGCCACGCAGTTGAATACCCAGGCAAGCTCAGCGTGCTCGGCGACCTGGCTCTGGTTGAATACGATGTGCTTGTTGGGATCGATGCCGCAGGCGATGAAGGCGGCAGCGACTTCGCGGGTGGTCTTGGGCAGCTCGGCCGGATCCTGCCACACAGTGATCGCGTGAAGATCGACGATGCAGTAGATGCAGTCGTATCGCTGCTGGAGGGCTACAAACCTGGCAATGGCTCCGAGGTAATTGCCGAGGTGCAGATTGCCGGTCGGCTGCACACCGGAAAACACCCGCTGCTTGAATGCCATCCCTGAGGCCTCACTCGTTTGTGACGCTCCATCGCATGCTGGCTGGCCCGGGTGCAAGACGGGCGCAAGACTGTCCTGAGATGCCACCGATTGCCTCGATGGAGGCGGTCGTTATAGTGCGCGCGGTTTCGGACACGGGAGTTTTATTTGATGGCGGCTGCTCGTTTTGACGTGCTCGGCATCGGCAACGCGATTGTGGATGTGATTGCGCGCACGGAAGACGACTTCCTGATCGGACATAACATGCGGAAGGGGAGCATGCAGCTGATTGATGAGGCCCAAGCTTCGCGAATCTACGACGCAATGGGTCCGGCAGTAGAGGTGTCGGGCGGCTCGGCAGCAAACACCATTGTGGGTGTCGCGGGCCTGGGTGCGCGCGCCGCGTTCATCGGCAAGGTCAAGGACGACGAGCTCGGCCGGGTCTTCGCGCACGACATCCGGGCGGCCGGGGTTTCGTTTGCAACGCCGCCTGCCTCCGCAGGCCCGTCCACAGCACGTTGCTACGTGCTGGTCACCCCGGACGGCGAGCGGACCATGAATACCTATCTTGGCGCAGCGCAGGACCTGCATCCCAAGGATATCGATGCCGATATCGTTACCGTCGCGCAGATCGTCTATCTTGAGGGATATCTGTGGGATCCTCCCCATGCCAAAGAGGCCTTCCTCAAGGCGGCCAAGATCGCTCATGACGCGGAACGCGATGTCGCGCTAACTCTGTCCGACGCATTCTGTGTCGACCGCTATCGTGCAGAATTTTTGGATCTCATTCGCACCGGTACGGTCGATCTGGTTTTCGCCAATGAACGTGAGTTGCATAGCCTCTACCTCACGGCGGATTTCGACGGGGCGGTGAGCGCATTGCGCAATGACGCCCGTGCTGCCGTGGTTACCCGAAGCGGGAGGGGCTGTGTTGTCATCACCCGCGAAGAGACCGATGCAGTCCCGGCATATCCGGTGGAGCGGGTGGTCGATGCGACCGGGGCGGGGGATCTGTTCGCCGCCGGGTTCCTCGTCGGCGTCGCCAGGGGCGCCGATTACCGCACCGCGGCGCGGCTGGGAGCTCTTGCGGCCGCCGAGGTGATCCAGCATCTGGGGGCGCGACCCGAGGCATCGCTCAAGGATTTGGCGCGCGAGAACGGCTTCGACGTTTAAGCAAGCTGCCCAGCCCACAATGCAGAACTGGGGGTCAGGGCGGGGCTAACGCCACGATCAGGTCAGACTAGGCCTCCTGGTGATGGGGTCATGTGCGTTTCTCAGCAAAGCAAAGTGGGCCGAAAGAGAGCGTTTCCACAGCCGTCCACAGGATCCCGCTACCCCTTTGCCGCTCGTCATGGAACGGTTGTTCGCCGATGCCATTTTATGCCCGTTCACCTGAGGTCGTTGAGGAGGTATCCATGAGATCGCGTCTCAGTCAGCTTCCCAGCCGGTTTCCTGTCGGCACGCGCTACGTCGTTGAGGGCAGCAGGGGCTCGCAGGGTGGGCTGCGTGTCCGCTCGCGGTACTTGGAATTTCCGGACGGAAAACACCTCGACCTTCCGGTCCACAATCCGGACCGGAGGCGCTCAGGGTACCGACTTGCGGGGCGTCCTGCGCGAAAATAATTTGTGGAGGCGCGGAACGGATTGCGGACTTCCAAGTTAGCTGCCTAACGTCGGGTGGTGTGCCCCCCAGCCCCCAACCCCTCACCCATCCGACGAACAGACCCTGGCCCCCTCAGGCGCCGGGGTCTTCTTTTTGCGGGAACCATTGAAAATGCGAGAATCGGGGTGAAACGGCGAAGGCCGGACCCATTTTTTTGCGTGGCCGGGAACCGGACTGCGGGCTGACCTGGCCGTAGGGGCTGGCGGACCTCTCCTCACCGGCGAAACCCGCGCCTTCCTCTAAAGCGCTGTATCACAACATCGTGATCACGCGCCCCGGGGATCAGGTCGTCCGGATGGATCAGAGCGGCGAAAAGTGGGAACCGGTTCGGCGAAACGGACATCCGAAAAAGTGCGGGATGGCACGTCGGCTAGAACGCATCCCGCTCTGGTTGTGGGTTTCAGGGCGTGTATCAAGGCCGTCGCGTGACCAGGATTTGGATCGGCACTTCGGGGTGGACCTATGACGGCGGGCGTGGCCCCTTCTACCGCCCAGATGTCGCCAAGAAGGATTGGCTCGCCTGGTACGCCGGGCGGTTATCGACAACCGAGATCAATGGCTCTTTCTATCGTACTCCCTCACTGGAAGCTGTCAGGGCCTGGCGAGATCAAACGCCTCGAGAGTTCGCCTTTGCCTGGAAGGCTTCCAAGTTCATTACTCATTGGAAGCGACTGACGTCCAAATGCGAGAACTCCATCGAGCTTATGGACACCCGCCTCAGGGCGCTCAGACCAAAGACGGTTGCGGTGCTCTTTCAATTGCCAGCGCATTTTTTGAAGAATTGTGAGCGGCTCGATGATTTCCTGAGAATGCTGCCGTCGCGGTATCGGTATGCATTCGAGTTTCGTCACAAGAGCTGGTATGAGGATGACATCTTGG
>Ga0209331_1000006_pt1 | contig 67867 bp, 111 predicted proteins | sample JacPinW_OM3H0_M3_FD_187971 | JGI IMG/M metagenome (GOLD analysis project Ga0209331, IMG submission 187971) | Forest soil microbial communities from Algoma, Ontario, Canada - Jack Pine, Ontario site 1_JW_OM3H0_M3 (SPAdes) (version 2) | ecosystem: Environmental > Terrestrial > Soil > Boreal...
AAGGACTTATTACCCGCAGCAATCGTGACGTGTTGGCTGACACGACGACCTCAGACTGGTTGCCAAACTTGAAAGGTCGGGCCGATGTGCCGGAAGTGATTGTGGAAACTTTTCGCCGAGTAATGCTGGATTTACAAGCTACGCAAGCGAAGCTAGGCGATCATGCGGCGTCAATCCAATCACTTGACGCCACGGTCAACAACCCGCCTGCTCAATCGGTGTTGACGACGTTTACCGAGCTGTCTGTTGGTTCACCGGGAACGCCCGATGGAGCAGTGCGAATTCGAGTAGGTCGAGGGACGCCGGAAGCTATCGTCGAAGGTAGCGCGTTTCGGGATATTTGGCTTCGCACCGATGCGGTAGGCATTACTACTTGCCTGTATATTAAAACCAGTGGTGAAGGGAAAACCGGCTGGACAGCAGCAGCGATATAATAATGGCAAACATCGAACACAAGCCGCAGCAGTTTGTCTCGAAAGGCGTGCAAACGTCCAAACCTGTAAATCGGTTGGATGCAGGTAAGTTTCTTCGACTGATCAACGTGCGGTCATACATCGACGGGTTAATCCAAACCCGCCCCGGCCAACAGCGTCTCACTACCTCAATGGCTGATACGCCGTTTCACTCTATGCGACGGCTAAATGTCTTGATACCATCGGCCTCGCAGGCTCAAGCGCTCATCATTGGCGCAGGCACCAAGCTTTACGCCTCCGACTCCACCTTTAGTGCCTTAACCATCAAAGACTCAGGTTACTCAGGCGGCTACCTCTCAATGGTGCCCCATCGCCCCACGCAATCTCCTGAACCCTGGATGTACGTGGCAGATGCCAACCGAATGCGCAAGGTGAAAGTGGATGGTACGAACTACCCAATAGGCATTGCACCGCCTAACACGGCCCCAACTGCCGCCATTGGTGCGCCAATCCGTACCACAATCAGCGACTTTGAAGCGCTGGGCGCATGGACGGTAGGTGGGGACGCGGGCGCAATCGCAGTGGCGTCAAGGCTTACCGGCGCAACCACTATCACGCGGATATTGTACGACGTTGGCACCACTGGCTTAGCCAGCGTCCAGCCTTCCGTCATGGACAGTAACATTCAGCCCGGCATGTTTCTCATCGTGGATGTTGCTGGTACACCAGAAACCTTCGTGGTTGAGCAAGTGTTCCGTACTATTGTCTCCACCACTATCGCCGCCATCACCTTTGACACTGGCGCAACCGGCCCTTGCACCATCCAGCTCACCGCATCGTCTGAAGGGTTGGAACGTGACGCGCTAATTCTAATCAACTCAGGTGGTGGCACGGCAGAAGCGGTGCGTATCGAGTCGGTCACTGTCGGCCCGGACGGTATTCCATCGTTTCGCTGCACCACGGTCAACACGCATGTTGCCACCGAGACTATTGATGGTTTACCTTCATTCCGCGCTTACTTCACCGCTGCGCACGTGGCTACCAACACGCTGACTACCAACAAGTTTAACTCCACCATCACCTTCGTCACGGGCATTGGCTATCTCAATCTTGTTGGTGCGCTCTCATTGGTCACGTCCTCTAACCGTCCTATTGCCGACAGCGACGAAATTCACATCTCGCTACGGATAGATAATCCCTCTCGACTGCTTGAAGCCCGTGTGATGTTCGACGTAGACGCCACGGTCAACGATTTCACCCATAACTACCTCTATAAATCCATCACGCAAAATGAACTCACCCAAGCACTGCAAAACACTATCACCACCACCACCGCTACCCAGCGCATTGCCCAGCAGCGGCAACTGAACGATTACTACAACCAGAACCTAGCCCTGCGTCGTAAAGTTGATCAACTTGGTATTGATTCAGGAATACCGCTGAACTTCCCGCCAATTTTCACAGGCGGTGATACAGGTTCAGTCGATACCAGCGTGACGCAGACTACCTCTGGTAATAATCAGTGGACAGAATTAGTATTCAAGGTAAGCGATTTGAAGCGGATTGGTGCCGACACCAGCCGAACCCTCAAAAACGTTGCGGCTATCCGTATTCAGTTTCAAGTCTCTGCCGACATCGTGGTGGATGTGGATGCGTGGTGGATAGGCGGAACATATGGTGCGGATATAGGCGATGTTGGCAGTCCCTATCTTTATGCTTACACTGCCCGTAGCAAGTCCACCGGCGCGGTTAGTAATCCTTCGCCTCCAATGCGTTCAGGGGTATCGCCGCACCGCCAACGGGTTGTCGGCACGGCCGCTCAGCACACCGACTCGCAGGTTGACGTACTGGACATCTACCGTATTGGTGGGTCGTTGAACGAATGGCATTATGTGCAAACCATCGCTAATAGTGCCACACCAACCTTCACTGACGATTACCCTGATGATGTAGTAACACGCAATCCAGTGCTGGAGTTTGACAACTTCCAACCATTTCCATCAACTGATGTGCCTCGTGCGGGCGTGTGCAATGCCAGTGGCACGAAGGTTACTCGCGTGTCAGGCGATGTGTTCAATGTCGCGTGGGCACGGAACTCCACGATCTTAATCAACGGTATTACCTATACGTTGTACGCCTCGCCTACTTCTACCAATGTACTGGAAACCAACGAGAATGTTGGCAGCCTGACCAATGCCACCTTTGAGATTCCCGACGCTGTATTGCTCGGTCAACCACTGCCAGTTATCTGGGGGCCGTATGGTGGTGGGCTGGGTGGTGTGTTCATGTTCGGCTGTGGCGATCCTCGACTTCCCGGCACATTATTCGTCACCAAGGGCAATAACCCCGACGCAGCGTTCTATCGACTTGAAATTACCAGCGGTAGTGAAGTCCTGATGAACGGTTGTATTTACGATGGCCGTTGCTACGTGATGTCCAACACGCGGATGTATTCGGTTGAGCCGGTCAACGGTGGGCAGGACTGGATTGCGCGAGAAGTTGCTAACTCCATCGGTCTTTATGCTCGTTGGGGAATTTGCGTAGGCGACCAAATCTATTTCATTGGCAAAGACGGCATCTACTCATCGCTGGGTGGTCAACCTACCTCCATCACCGACGATACCCTTTACAATCTTTTCATGCACGATGCAGGCGTGACAACTATCCACACAGCCGATCTGTTTGGTATCACTATCCCTGATTGGGGTACACCTAACTCCATGCGGTTGGATGCGCAAAAGAACACGCTGTCATGGGATTACAAGGCTGGTGGGTTGTGTTACACGCTTATTTATGACGTTCCTACAAAACGCTGGACACAGGACATATACAGCGATTCAACGGTAGCCGTGCATTACCAGAATGAAGCGCCCGGCGCGACTAATATCCTACTGGGCGGCTCAAACGGTCGTCTATACAACCTGACCGGCGATTTCCTTACCGACGCAGGCACGAACTTCACTTCCCGCGTAACCACAGGTTTCGAGGATTGTGGCGAACCTCGCGCCGATAAGTTGTTTCAAGAGATATTTCTTGATGCGGATTTTGGCGGCGTAGTAGTTACCGTCACTGATAACATTAACAATAGTCTTGGTGTGCTGGATACTTTCTCACCTACCGCTGCCGCTGGCCGTACCACCACCATGCTCGACTTAAACGCTGGAGCAGGCCGTCTCGCCCGCAACATTGGCATCGATCTGCAATGGTCAAACGGCGCAGTCAGGCTGTACGAATATCACTATTCCTACTACCCAAAGGTTGACCATTCCAACTTACGCGCAACCGACTGGGATGACCTTGGGCGCTTTGGGCCAAAATGGATTCAAGGGTTATCAATTCATGCCAACACGTTCGGTGTATCAAAGTCGTTTTCAGTAATTACCGATGACGGCCAAACGGTTGGCCCGTTTACTATCACTCACAATGACGAACGCATTACCGACATCTCGTTCGATACACCCATCATTGCTAACCTCGTGCGCGTCACTACCGACGATCCCGATAGTTGGATGTTGTTGGGTATTGATTGGCAGTGGCAACCAGAGCCGCGGTTGGCAGAGGAGTGGATTGCGCAACCAACATCGTTTGGCTTCGACGGCTTCAAAACGTTGGATTCGATGGGTTACGTGGCCCATCGCAGCACGGCAGACTTAACGTTTGCCATCATGGTGGATAACACGATAAAAACCTATTCAATCCCTTCCAGCGGTGGTATATTTGCAATCAGCAGAGTGGTGTTGGATGCGAACTTAAAAGGCAGGGTCTTTCAACTGTCGATTACCAGTGCTCAGCCATGTCGCGTTTATCAGGAAGCGTGCCGATTGGGTGTCAAGCGATGGGGTGCCAACGAACCTTATCAGTTACCTAAAGCCACATGGCAGATTACTGCATATAGACCGTTTGGCGAGATTGCCCCAAGCGGGGAAGCGAGGATTTAGCTTATGCCAAGAGTAGTGCTTACAAGTAATGCGGTGGCTTACAATGTGGTCACGCTCGCGCGGGCGAAGCGGGCAAACTTTCCACTGGCTCCAACCGACCTGTCAATTCAAGTGCCCGATAATAGCGTGGAGGCTGCTAATGCCGGGGCAACGCTTAAAGTTGGCACCCCTGACTCGCTTGTTACGCCTACTGACGTTACAGGTGGAGAAATTGCATTGTTGGAAGGCGATACGAAAGTGTGGCCGGGGCCAAACATCGACGCAATGAACAAGTACATGAAAGGCTCAGTGAATAATCAGGTCATCTACATCGGAGCAGAAGGATGAAAGCTCGGGTTTTACCAGTTATGGAATGGGACAAGCTTCGTCCTCTTTACAACTCACTGGGCATACCTTTACCCAAGCCGTTAGAATGCGTGATTTATGTGGTCGAGGATGGCGATAAGGTCGTGGCATCGTGGCCCATCCACAGCATTCTTGTTGGCGGCTTGATGCATGTAGACAAAGCGCATCGAGGTAATGGAATTCCTGCGATGCTGACCGAAGCGGTGGGAGAGCATTTGAACTCAGGCGATGCGTTGTTCACCGTGATTACCAATCCTCATGCGGAGAAGTTGGCGATAGCAAATGGGTTGGTAGAAGTTAGCGGTAAGCTGTTTCGTAAAGATATCTGAGATAAGGAGGGCACGGCGATTTCTGCGCTTTTTGGAGGAAAGACAGCTAGTGAGAAGGCCAACGAGCAGACCTTTAATACTGCCTTCCAGCCACTCATCACTCAACAAACCGGGGCCAGTAAGTCAGCGCTGGACTTTGCACTGCCATTGTTGAGTCAAGGCACGTCTACACTGCAAGGGCCGCTTAACTATTTCAAAACACTGGCAGGCGGCGACCGTACAGCTATCTCACAACTTCTTGGCCCGCAACTTGACACTATTGCGCAGGGCGATGCACAGGCTCGGCAGAATTTCTCCCAGTTCGCACGGCGCGGTTCGATGATGGAGAATCGGTTAGGTGAGCAGAGTCAAGCGACTACTAGCGACATCAACCGCATGTTTCTTTCGGCTCGACCAGAAGCAAATTCACAGCTAAGTGACATTGCACAGTTGCTATTTGGTACGGGGATATCAGGACTGAACGCATCTACAGGTGCAAGTGGCAATGCGTTGGGTGCTTTGCTTAATTATCGCAGTGGCAATCAACAGTCTCAAGCGCTTCGTCAACAGGGTAATAGTAATATCTTTCGATTGGCAAACTTTGCATGGAGTGGGGCGGGGTAATGCGCTTGGAACAATGTCATTATTCACTTTCTTGGCGTAAGATTCGTAAGCTATATAAGGTGTAAACTAGATGCCTGACGGTGGCCCGCTACAAATGTTATTTGGGCAGAGTGCGCAGAGTGAAGCTGACCAGCAACAGGCTCGGCACCAACAAGTGTCAGAACTAAGCCAACTGCTTGATCGGCCCGATGTGACGTTGGACGCTAAGCAGGCCATTGCTACCCATCTTGAAGACTTGATGAACGTGCCGTCCAAGAACAAGGGGCTGATACCGATTATCACCAGTATTTTCCATCACCAGCAGCAAACTCAACAGCCGCCTGCTTGGCAAGTACCGGAACTCTATGGCAACCGTAATGCTCGCGTACCTGACGTTGCCGCATCTCCCGATTTTGGCTACCAACCTGCTGCGAATCCCGTTGGCCCAAACATACTCACGGAAACTGGCACACCTCCCAGCCCTGAAGGCCAACGGCGAGGCAGCATGACACCTGCGGACTTAGCGGCGCGACGGCAAGCAACCTTTGAAGCGCAGAAACAAAGTGATATGCAGGATCGGCAAGATTTTCTGGTTAAGTCACGGGGCGAGGAAGCACGAAAGTTGCAGCAGATGAAAGGTGATCAAGCATTTACCCGATTATCTACCCGTGATGATAGTCGGATGGCATTGCTCCATGAAGGTGAGAAATTGCGTGCTCAACGTCGTACAGCGGAACTTGCTGCCGCTTACCCTGATGCCACGCCTGATCAGATTGCGGAGAAGGTGCAGGGTGAAATTCAGGCGACCCAAGACCAGAAGGCTGCGCGTACCGCCTTTCTCACCGCGCAAACTCTAGCTATTCCACAGGCCACTGCAATCAAGTGGGCCAACCTCGACCAAACTGCTTTACGCAACGACATCTACCGTACGGCCACGGGCAACGCGGCAGACAAGGAAGCGCAACGGCAGGCAGTGGAACCAATGCTGGATGAGTTGAAGTCGGTGCAACGCAGCATTGAGTATCTGAGCAAGTTTCCTGCTGGTACGCCGCAGGCCGCGCAGCTCACCCAAGAGCAGGCCCACAAGGCTGGTGTACTAAATGAAATCTGGAAGGTAAATAGTCAGACTACACCGCAACAACCGACCAGCACTGTGCCGCAACGGAGTGGCGTGCCAGTAAAGCCGAAGAAAGACCCGTTAGGGATATTTCAGTGATATGCCCCAGGAACCTCTCAGCATCAGTGACTTTGCCGCTAAGATTAAGGCGAAATACCCTGACTACGCTAGCATCGATGATGAAACGCTGGCGCAGAAAATCATCACAAAATATCCAGAGTATGAATCTAATCTATCCAGCGACGATGTAACCCATCTTACCGAGAAGCGCGTGCAGGACGCGGCAGCAGCATTTGACGATATTAACGGTCGTTACTTGGCGGCGGGGCGTAGTCTTAGTTCCCGATTGCAAGGTGGGGCACAGTCAACGTTTGGTAGTGTTCCGGCTCGACAGCAACCGTCGCCTACTTCAACGCAGTCATCTAGCCTTAAAGGCGGTGCAGCAACGATCTTCGACCGCGTACCAACTGTCCCATCACGTCAGCCTCAAGGCGGCGTACAGCAACTACGCAACAAGTTCGCCTCAACGTCTGCTGACCAGCAGGCGATAGAAACTAACCTTCGCAACTCGTCGCCTGTTACCCGTACGGTGTTGGAAACATTGTTGCAAGGCGCAGCGGGGATTACCGAAGCAGCGGCAGGTTCGCTTGACTTGCTTCGTTCCATCGCTCCCAGCGGCCCGTTGCCTGCGCAAATGCAAGCGGCAGTGCAGCAGATGCAGGGTGCTGCGGCGAATATGCGTGGCGGCGAGGAAACATCTAAGGCTGAACACCCTGAGATTAGTAAGCTGGTTCGTGCGGGGCAAAGCATTGCAGGCGGGGCGATTGAATTTGCACCGCTGGCACTGGCCCCCGAGCTGGAGATTCCTGCGGCATTGGCTGGGGCGGCAAGTTTCGGCGGCTACAGTGCATTGCAGGCCAGTGGACGTGGTGAGTCGGCAGGTCAAGTTGCGCGCACTGGGGCCACACAAGCAGTGCTGGGCGCGGCGATGGGTATGCCGTCCAAGTTGTTACCGTTCGAGAGTTCGCTGGCTCGTTCAGGTGCAAAGTTGTCCGTTGTCTCTCCTGCTGCTTACACCATGACGCTAGCTAACGGTGGCTCACAGGAAGATGCGCTTCATGCTGCCGTGCTATTCCCACTCATGGCTGTACCAGGTGAAGTAGCGAGTTTCGTTAAAGCCCAGCGAGCGCCGAAGTATATCCATGATGATTTTGGCACCGTCACGGAAGCCGCTGACCAGTCCAGCGTACCAACCAATAAAGTGCGTGTTACCGATGAGACTGGAGATACCCACGTCATCATCAAACCATCAACTGTCCGTAACCAGCGGGCCATTCCTTTGCGTGAAGGTTGGGAAGTGTTGAATCCTGACGAAGTAGCACAAGGAGCCAAGCCCAAGGTGGGATACCGACCGAAAGGAGTGCAAGCTAATGCCGAAGAAGTACGAAGCAATCAGGGACAAGCTGGAATCCAAGGGGGTGTCAGTGAAACAGGCCAAGACCTCAGCGGCCAAGATTTACAACAGCCAGCGGAAACCGGGGCAGGCTCCGGTAACGCGCAAGAGCAAGTAGGTACAGTTCCGCAGAGAGTTACGTCAACTACTGCTACGAGTGTCCCGTCTGAACAACCGCCAACAGCCGCTCAACCTGCTACCGCAGAGACAACGGCTCCCGCCCCGCCACAAGCCGTAGAGATACCAGCGGCGGTGGCTACTCACGTCCAGAAAATCCAGCAAGCCACCGAGACGGGTAACACTGAATCGCTCAACAAACTGCTCGATGAAGCTGGTATCACCAACGCCGACCTAGCCGTTGCCGCTGCGAAAGGACAATCTCATGCCGCCACCATCCCGCTCAGGGAAGAAGCCGCCCAAGTTCTCCCCAGCCGACAAGGCCAAGATGTTGCAAATGCTGTCACCATACCTGCTAGAGATAGCACGGTTGCGGGGACAAGTGCCACCGAACAGCCCGTCACAGCCACAGCCAGCACCACCGTCCCCGACCGCACCGGCATCGCCCAACGGGTAGAGGAAGCGAGACGGCAGGCGTTGGGTGCTGAGTCACCGACCACGGGTGCGGCACGAACACCCGAAGAACTGGTAAATCGTGGGCGGCAACTGTTAGCCAACGGTGTTGACCCTGCTGCCGCTATTACCAAGTTCAGCGAGACTGGTGCGGTTAGTGCTGACGATATGGCGTTAGTGAGAGCACAGCATGAGCAACTGACCCGTGTGGCTAATCAAGCGGCTGACGCGCATGGCACGGACAGCAAGCAGTTCAAGGACGCTGAGGCTGCTCGCACCGCGTTCTGGGATTCGGCCCAACCAATGCGTACCGCTTGGGGTGAAACAGGACGGGCACAGCAAGGTGAGACAGCGATAGATAGCGGCACGTTTTATGGACTGTACCGAGCGTTCAAGGATGTTAATGGTCGGGAGATGACGGCGGGTGAGGCTGCGCAGGCCAAAGACCTTGTGCAACGGGTAAGTAAGACCGACACAGGCAGTGAAGGTACTAGTCGCGCGCTAGCTGCGGAGTTGGACAAGGCACATGGTCTTAGCGATCTGTACCCTGACGTGCGAGCGGCTGTTCAGCGATTTGTAGACCAGTCAGCACGAGAGTCACGGGCAGCGGGGCGGCGACAGGTTAAGAAATCGTTAGATGACGAAGCAGCGGTGCTCAAATCCAATATCGCGGCTGAGTTTGCGAGGCTGCGTTCCCAGCAAGGTGGTGTGCTGTCGGCAGGCGGGTTAGGCAACCTCGATCCTGAAGGCGTTATCACCAAGAACATTATTAACCTTGCTAAGAACCGGGTAAAGGCTGGCGTTACTGACATCGCTCAACTTGTCGATGAGGTACATGCAGCGGTTAAGGACTTTGCAGACATAAGCCGCCGTCAGGTAGCTGAAGTGATTGCAGGACTAAGTGGGCCAACTGTGCCGTTACGACCACAAAGCGATTGGATGGCAGCGAAGGGTGGAGTGCGGGAACAGTTGAAGGCGGAAGACGCTGCACAAGCCTTTGCCGACTTGAAGGCCCGTATTGCAGGTGGCACTATTACCCCTACCGATGCTAAAGCTATCTGGCAACATGCTCGTGAGAATTACGTGGACAAAGGGGTAAACGTAGCTGAGGCGTTTCAATCTACCGCACGAGACTTGGGCATTACGCCGCAGCAAGTGAGAGAAGCGGTTGTCAACCAACCCAAAACCCAACGGATGACCGACGAGATGTACCGCCAGATGAGCGCGCGACGTGAAGCACGAGGTGCCGCTGAATCATGGATACGCAGCCGTGATATGTCGCCGGTGTTCAAAGTGCTCAAGGGTTATAACGATACGATGTTCAACGTTGCGGTGGCGGGGCATGGCACAGTTGCGCCGGGTACTCATGCTGCTGGAAACATCTTTCATCCAACCCGCTGGGCCATCTATATGAAGAACGTAGCACGTACATGGGACTTCGCGTTCAGCCCTGCCGACCACGAACAGGCCATGCAGGATTTAGTCAACGATCCTAACCACACCATGTGGCGACGAGCTGCGCTGGCTGTTGACCCTGCCAAAAACTACGATGAATACCAGAACCCGCAGATTGCCAAGATATTTGGCACGCTAGGCAAGATGGGTAATCGAGGCTTCGATGCTCTCAAGACCATGCGGCAGGATTTTGCTAATGCTCGCTGGAACAAGTTATCCGAAGACCAACGCACTCTTGAGACGGCCCAAGAGATTGCTCGCATAGTTAACCATTCTACTGGTGCGGCCCCGGAGCTTCGGCTACCTGACCCGTACAATAAAGTGGTACGGGCAATCGCCTTTGCCGCGCCGCTAGAAGCGTCTCGCTGGGCACGGATTGTTGGTGATCCAGTGCGCACGGTTAGTATTTATAGCAGGATGGCGGCAGGGCAAACTGTTACCGCCAGTGAACGTTACTTTGCCAAAGAGACAGTCAAAAACGTAGCGGGATTTGCGGCGACCTACACCGCTGCACTGGCCTTGAATCAAGGCGTCCTCAGCGCATCAGGCAGTAAGGACAAGGTGAACTTCACCGATCCATCGAAGCCTGACTGGTTGCGATTCAAAGTGGCAGGACGGCCACTGGAATTCACGGGTGGAATTATTGCAACCATTGATTTCCTAGGCAAGTTGGCGTCTGCTCAATGGAAGCCTGATCGCGGTGAAACCCCTTATCAAACAATGTGGAAAGCGGGAGGTCAATACGTGCGTGGCAAGTTCTCACCGGGCTTTGGCACAGCGGTAGACGTAGCCACGCGCACTGACTATTCAGGCCGACCAATGCCATTTTCATCGAACGAGGGCACGGCAGCTAAGCCTCGTCTTGGTTACGCTGAGTACATCGCTCAACGTGGCCCAATCCCGGCATCCGAGGGTATCCGTGACTTTTATGATGAAATGCGAAAACAGGGCGTCCCGATGAGCACGGTAAACGAATTGATTCAAGCAGTGCGGACTCATGTCAGCACCGCCGCAACGTCCACGGGCATTGGAGCATTCAGCGGTGCAACGGGACTGCGGGTAGGTAAAGAGTGGCAGGACAGAAGCAGCACCGTTCCACCACGTCCCACTACCGCCCCACAAACCGCTGTGCCACCGCGACCATGAGTGATAGATTGAGAACGTTTATGAAGCGATTGTTAATCATTGCTGTATTGCTGCTGATGGCTACGGTTGTTACCACTGCCCAGCATCGAGTTAAGGTACAGGGAATTGCGGAACGGGGCGGGGTGAAGGTTGTCACGCAGGGAATGTCATCGGTTACAAAGGTGACACAAACTTTTCCGGGAAGTACCGTTACTATTTATGACCACGGAACTACAAATCTTTCAAGCTTGTGCTCTGATAACGCTGTCCCATGCGCTGTGCTTAGCAATCCTTTGACCGCGAACGTTACCGATGCAAGTTATAGTTTCTATGTTAACGCGGGATCGTATGACTTAAGGTTCAGCGGGCTAGGTATCGCTAACGCATTTACCCTTAGTGATGTCAATGCCAGCATGGCGTTTCACGTAATCATCGGCAGTCCCAACGCCCCATGCAACCCTGGTGATATGTTTTATGACCCCGCAGGCTCAGCCACCAACACCACCGCCTGCGCAAAGTATTACGGTTGCACTAGCACGAATAACCCCAGTGAGATACCAACTGCATGTTCTCAGTTCAGCCCTGCCAACATTGCACCGGGAGTCTTTAACCTACTCTCCTATGGAGCAAAGTGTGATGGAGTAACAGCAGATGATACTGCGTTGGCCCAAGCGTTGGCGGCGATTGGGTCAAATAAAGCTGCGATCCTGATGCCTTACACCGCTACCGGGAAATGTCTCTTAGCAAACACCGCCACCATCGGGACAAATATCACGGTGGATCACTTGCAGGGGGCGGCGTGGTTGCTCACCGACACCAAGACATTGACTGAACCGAATATCCTTGCCACGTCTACCCAGCAGATTTGCTACAACTGCACAGCAGGACATGGAACGCTGGTGACGAGCACTTCTCCAATTAGTCCGCTTTGGTGGGGTAGTGATACGCCTGCGTTTCAAGCAGCTATTACCGCTGCGATTTCCAGCGCAAGAGGCAGAACGATTCTTGTCCCTGCGGGAACTTACACTGTTACTGCGAGCATGTCAATTCAAGGGGTGATGGGGATTAAGTTTATAGGCTCCGGCTACCAAACAATTTTCCAATGGGCTGGTAATAACTCGACGCCAATGTTCAATCTTGGCAGCGTGGCAAATTCCGAATTCTCAAACTTCAAGATTCTCGCTGCCGCCGCTACGCCACTTGCTGAAGCTTTCAGAATTGAGAATAGCGGGGTGGCCGTTGCTCCTACCCAGAACCATTTTCACGATTTATTCATTGAGGGATTTGATAGCGGAGTAGGTATTGGGTTCCGGGGAAAAGTTGGAGCAGGGGGCGATGCTAACAACGATTTTATGTTGTTTACCAATGTGCGCGTATCTAACTACTCCAACTCTGCATGGACAATGGAAGGCAGTCAGGAGCATGGCTGGAAGATGGTCAACTGCTCAGCTTTTGCAGCCAGTGGGATCGGAAAATACGCAGTAGCAGGCGGAGGGTCAAATGGAGCACTCGCTAACTTCTTTTGGGACGGGGGATTTGTCGGACAAAATACAGTGTCTGATTTCTTTCTTGGCACCTCACCTGTGCTTACCTTGCCGACTGAGATTGCCAACGTAAGCTCTGAATTGAGTAATCGGTTTTTGATCACAGCGGCATTAGGGATAGTAAATAGGGCCACTTTGCGAAATGTGAGGTTTGCCCCTAACGCTCTTAACGCTGATGGGCAGGCTGTACAACTACACGCCGCAGGGCCGTGGGTGTTCGTTAACTGTGGGTTTGGTGATGGGCTGGGCGTTACTGATGTAAAGATATTTTGGGAGAGCTACCAGAACACTCAGGAACCATCGCTTGCATTCATTGACTCAACGATTGATGGAACTGAGACGACTCTAGCGGGAGCATTCCCCGGTCGCGTACCTACGTTTATGAGCGGGTCGATGCTGTCGGTTAGTCAGTTAGTTGTTCTCAGTTTGGATACGCTCGCGCTCAATGGTGGAAACGGATCGTCCGGTGCGTTTAAGTCGCTCACAGAGTTAACCACGATTGCCGCAGCAGCAACCACCGACACAGCGATTCAAATTCCCGCCAATGCGATTGTTATGAGCGTCAGCGTCCGGGTCACGACCGCGATCCCGACAGCGGCAAGTTTCACAGTTACCGGGACGAGTAGTGCCACAGTCTTTAATACGGCAGCAGTGAATACGGGTTCACCAACTCTTGATGCGGGAACCAAGTCATGTCCGTTCTATAATGCCACAGCGCAAACGATTCGTTTCACGCCAAACGTTCAGCCTGCCGCTAATACAGGGAGAGTCCGAGTAGTTTTGGTATATTACCTTTCGGTTCCCCCGGCACAATAATGAAACGCTTCGCAACCATCACGGCGCTAATACTCGCTCTTGTGGCGGCGGCTCACGCACAGAGCGCTCAGTGCAACTGGTATGTATCGCCTACAGCCTCGGCGTCAGGTGACGGAAGTTTTGGAAATCCTTGGCAGCTCATTACGATTTGGCATGGCGACCCAAACTTTGGTGGAGTTGCGCCGCCAGCTTCTATTCATGCAGGTGACACCGTTTGCTTGCGCGGGGGAACTTATCTAGGCAGCTATCAGTCAATTCTCTTAGGCACGTCTTCCGCTCAGATCACCGTCAAGTCCTATCCGAGCGAGCGCGCGGTTATCGACCCTGGCAGCATCTCGATCAATGGTGGCTACATGACGGTGCGGGACATTGAACTCTTCAATTCCAACACCTTCCGCACTGACTACCGGACAGGAGGATTTTTTGATTCTGCGCTGGGCACCCAACTCATTAACAACATTATTCATGATGGTGGAGTAGGCATCGCTTCATCGGCCTCAGGGTCTAACGCCTTATATTATGGCAACATCATCTACAACGTCGGCTGGGATGACCGATTAACAGGCCACATGCAAGGAGGCACCGGCCCGTGTACCTACTTACAAAACCAGACCGGTTACAAGCGGTTCTATAACAATATCTGTGCAACAGGGTTTGGGTTGGGTTTCTCTGCTTACACGGCAGGCAACGCCGCAGTGACGGGATTCGATGTTCAAAACAATATCAGTTATAACTTCGGCTACTGGACTCGCTATCACGATTCTTCTTACGCCACAGAAGGACGCGCTCAAGACAATCTCTTGTTTGGTTCGTCCAGCGGCGCTCAGTTAGCGAGCTTGATCGTCTCCGGCAACATCAGCTATCATCGTGAACAACGTGGGGCGGATAACCTGACGATTGGTTATGGTGGCGCAGAGAACATCAGCGCAACGGTTACAAACAACACTTCCATCGGTGGAGACGTGGTGTTGTCAAAGTTCGAGACGCTGAACGCTTCGAGCAACAAGATCATTTCAAACTTTGAGCCCATGACCCATCGGCCTCCGGTCACGCCAGTTTCGGAGGTGATAAACAACAACACCTACTACTATTATGGAAATAATGGGAATTGCAACGCGAACTACCTCTCAAACGATTTGGGCCAGACTTACCTCACGGTGGCTCAGTGGAAGGCGTTGGGTTACGACGCTAGTTCAACTTTCAATCCGTGCAACACTCGACCTCCACTAACAGTCACGATAACTCCTAATGCCTATGACACAAACCGTGCGCATGTAGCCGTTCAGAATTCATCCAGCGCTCCTACGGTGAGTCTCAACCTTAGTTCATTCCTGAGCAATGGCGACACCTTTCAGTTGATGAATGCTCAAGACCCAAAAGGGCCACCAGCAGCGAGCGGAACGTACAACGGCCCGGTCTCGGTTAACATGATGGCCTGCACGGTAGCAACTCCCATAGGCTACGACGCGACCTCAATGACTCCGATGAGTCTCATGACGAGCTGCCCACAGTTCGCGGCTTTTCTATTGCTGCGTAATAGTGGTGCGCCGGTCACTCAGCCGCTGACTATGCCGCCTACGGGCGTCACAGTGCTGGCAAGTAATAATCAAGTCCAACTGAACTGGAATACGCTGACCGGAGCCACCAGCTATAAGGTGAAGCGAGGCACGGCGACAGGGGTGTACACCACCACTTTCACCACGACCTCAACCAGCTATCTTGATGTCTCAGCGGTCAATGGGACGCCGTACTTCTACGTCATCGCAGGAACGAACTCCGTTGGCGATTCGCCTAACTCAAGTGAGGTCACGGCAACGCCAACAAGCGGGGTTCCGGCTGCGCCAACGAATCTGGTTATCACGAATACGAGTAACCCAGCGGCGATCACGACCACGGACAGCTTCACCGCAACCGATGGCACTGACTTGAGAAATCATGTCGGGGAATTGGGAGCGATTTGGACTCAGCCAAGTTACTCAAACAGTCCACAGAACTTTATCTACGGCAACAAGGTCACGCACGGAACAGCCATCTTCAGAAACGGCTACTACTCGTCAGGCTCACCCGCGACGAACAGTTACGTCAAAGCCACCTTCACAGTGTTGAGCGCGGTAGGGGCGGCCAATTTAGCCGGCCGGCTCGATCCCGTCACAGAGAATTATTACTACGGTGGGTATGACTTCTCCACGGGGAGTTGGAGTATCTACTCTAACCTGAACGGTGTGACTTCCCAACTTACTTCGTGCTCTGAAACTCTCGTAGCGGGCAACACCCGTGCAGTAGAACTGGACACTGTTGGCAACACTATAACGTTGAAGGTGGCTGGGGCGATATGCGGGCAACCAGTGACGAATGCTGACCATCCCGCTGCAGGTAAAGCTGGGATCATAATGAGTGGTGCGACCTCCTCGACCACGGGGATCGCTATCTCGAACTTTGAAGCGGGATCGTTGGCATCGTCTTCCACTACCGCGACCTATCAGGACAACAGTAATAACGAATCGGGCTTTTCGTTGCTTCGTGGAGTCGGAGCGTCGCCATCGTCTTACGTCCAGGTAGCTAGTGGAGCGGCAAACGTCACGAGTCTAGTTGACTCAACAGCGAATTCAGGGACTACCTATTCGTACTATGTGGTTGCATTTAACGCATCAGGAAATTCTCAGCAGTCTAACGTTGTGGTGGTAAATCCCACGCTACCGCCGACACCAACAAATCTGAGCACAGCGGTCATCAGCACGACGCAGATTAACCTGTCGTGGACAAGTAGTGTAGGTAGCTATAGCGTGGAGCAGTGTCAGGGTGTGTCATGCGTCAACTTCGTGGTCATTGGTACGCCAGCGGTAGCCTCGCTGAACGTCACAGGGTTGACGCCTAACACTCCTTACTCGTTTCGGGTGCGGGCGGTGAATGGGAGCGGTTTTAGTTCGTACTCGAATGTTGCGTCGAACACCACCAGTGCCACGCCTACGCCCTCAGCACCTACCACTCCCGTAGCTACTGCCGGTGACGCACGGGTAAGTCTCACTTGGGACGCGATGGCGAATACCGTCAACTACAAGGTGTTTCGGCGTGTGGTAGCGGGGAGCTACAACTTCAATGCGCCATTAGCCTCACCAGCAACCAACTCTTACCTTGACCTGACCGCAGCAAACGGCACGCAATACTTCTATGTGATTCGCGGGACTAATGCTTCTGGTGATTCAGCGAGTTCCAGTGAGGTCAATGCTACCCCTGTGGCCCCAATCGTCGTTCCTGCGGCCCCTGTGCTCTCAGACACCTTTGGGGATACCCAGGCCGTGCTGAACTGGCCAGTGGTCGCCACAGCGACGGGTTATAAGGTCTACAAATCAGTCACCAGCGGGGTCTATGGGGTACCACTGGCGACTCCAACTTCAAATACCTACACGGCGGTAGGTCTAACCAACGGCACACCATATTTCTTTATCGTGAAGGCCACCAACACGGCGGGGGATAGTGTAGCGTCGAATGAGATCACCGGCACCTCCGCGACTGTGCCCATTGCACCTACTGGAGTTGCCACCGTTTCAATCAGCGGGCAGGTGACAGTGAGTTGGAACGCCTCTGCCGGGGCAACGTCATATAAACTGTTTCGCGCCACTACATCAGGTGGGTATAACTTTGCTGCGCCACTCGTCACTCAAGCGGGCTTAACTTACCCTGACGCCACCGCAGCCAATGGCACGATTTACTTCTACGTCGTGAGGGCGGTAAATGCACAGGGCGATTCGTTGTCATCACTGGAAGTCACCGGCAACCCTCCCGGCACGGTGACTGCACCCTCAAGTTTAGCAACGGGAGCCGTCACCGAAAACTCTATCGTCCTAAATTGGGCCAACGGAGTTTCGTATGACGAGGTGCATGTTGAGGCTTGCAGTGGAGCGGGATGCACTGTGTTTGCGGAGATTTATAACCTTGGACTGGTAACGACCAAAACGGATACGGGCCTAACTTCCTCAACCTCACGGTCATATCGTGTGCGGGGAAAGCTGGGCGGCGTGTTCAGCAACTACTCCAACACGGTCACAGCGGTAACAACCGTTAGCACGCCTACCACTTTGGTAGCAACGGCGAATGGGCCAAATGAAATCCTTCTTACTTGGCTACCAAATGGCCCTGCGCAACCAATACAAACCACAACCTGCATAGAGAGGCGCTTAACCATTGGCGGCACCTTTGCCCAACTGGTTTGCAGTGGCAGCATATTAAGCACGTTTGCGGATGACAGTGTTCTTGCCTCTACGGACTATACTTATAGAATTCAAAACCTTGATGCCAACGGGCCAGGAGCCTATAGCAACACAGCCAACGCCGTTACTACATCACTGGGAGTTACCATACCAGGAACGCCATTCAATCTAAGCTGTGCGCGTAACTCGTCAACGTCAATTACCTGTGGCTGGACGTTGGCAAATCCCCGCAGCGAGACTTCCGTGGTACTGGAAAAGAGTACTGACGGAACAACGTGGACAAACGTGGTGAACACGTCGGCGGGAGTGCAGAGCTACGTCATTATAAACATGCAAATTAAGACCTTGTTTTATTTCCGAGTTCGGGCTGTGAACGGAACAGGGCCAAGCGGAAACTCAAACATCGGCTCTGCCGTAACCACGCTGATCTGCGACTGGGCCACTCCGGGGCGGTGTCGCTGAGGTTAAACTATGAAACGAACATTAATCCTAATCTTCTTTCTTTTCTCGCTTAGCGTGAGGGTGACTGCTCAGGTTACACTTGCGAAGCCTATCAAATTCGTGACAAGCAATCCGACAGTTTGCTCGGGTAATTTTCAGTACAACAACACAACGACAGGTGACATCTTTGAGCGGTTAGGATCGTCTGGCACGGCGTGTACGAAAATAGTCAATGCTTCAGCAACAAGCATCGTCAACAACGCCCCCTCTGGCAACCTTCCTGTCTCAGCCGGCCCCCCTACACTTAATGATAGTGGAATAGCAGCGGTCAAGGGCGCTGCGAATAATCTCTCGATCACAGGGGGCTCCACAGGCAATCCCGTCATTCTTTCGGCAACAGGAAGTAACGACAACGTGGCCTTGCGAGTAAATCTAAAAGGCTATGATGCCATTACCGATACAGGGTTGAGTTATTTGCTGATTAGTCCTAACGCATCAGTGCCAGCGGGGACGATTGGGGATGTGTTAGGAGGCGCGCTTTGGATCGAAGCGGAGCAGACTAAAAATGCGAATATATACATACGACAGGCAGGGAGCAGCGCGGGCTTTAACCCAAATTATAACCTAATGATGTCCCGTGGCACTCTTGCGGTTCCAACTGCCTCGCAGAGCGGAGATAATAACGGACAGGTTATGTGGTACGCTTACGATGGCGCTAATTGGGGACAATTAGCAGCAGTGGAAGGCTTTGTCGATGCCGCTGTTGGTGCAGGCAGTACACCGGGGCGCTTGTGGTTCACAACATCTAACGGGGCAGGCTTGCAGTTAGGTTTAGAGATAAATTCAGCGCAGAAAGTTACCGTTCCCCAAACACTAAATGTTGGTTCTCTCTCCGTCTCTCAAGCCGTCTTCACTGATGCAAGCAAGAATCTAGTGAGCAAGGCGGTAACCGGTTCTGGAAGCGTAGTCCTTGGCACTTCACCGAATATCACGACACCAACTGGAATTGTTAAGGGTGATGTGGGATTAGGCAACGTAGCGAATGTTGATACTACGAGCGCCGCCAACATCTCCAGCGGCACACTGCCCAACGCTCGCATCGTAGCGCTGCCACTGACCGCGCTGGCTACTCAAGCTGCTGATACCGCCGTAGTCAACGCAACTGGAGGGGTTGCCGCACCAACAACGGTGGCGATCGGCTCCTGCTCAGCGGGAACAAGCGCACTGACTTATAACACAACTACTCATGCCTTTGGTTGCAATTCGATCAGCGGTAGCCCTTTCGCGGACAATGCCGCCCTAGTCAAAAACAACGGCGACAACACGAAGCTTGGCATCTTTGATGTCTCACTGGTTACGAGTGGCACAACCCGCACTTATAAATTCCTTGATGCGAACGGGTCGATACCGATTGCGCCCACGGCTGGGCCGATCACGTTTGCAGGGCCAACAGCGGCACGAACGGTCACACTACCTGACGCGAACTTCACTGCGGCTCGGACAGATGCCTCAAACACTTTCACCGGCGCTCAAGGAATAAATGGCCCCATAATTGGCGGAGTAACCACGATCCATACCGGAACCAATCAGAACATTATCGTTCAATCTCACGTGACACCGACTACTGGCATCACAATTCAGTCCGTCAATGATGACAACAACGCTGGGCAGGGATTGGAATTTCGCGGTAGCGATCTCGTGTTTGCGGCTAGTGGAGTAGCCGCGATAACAGTGAACTCAAGTCAGGCGATAACCTTGCCTGGTATTATCTCTATTACTAACGCGACTGACTCGTCCTCGTCGTCAACCGGGGCATTAGTAGTTAGTGGTGGCGCGGCGATCAACAAGCGCGTTTTCATTCCGGGCATCTCTGCATCGGCAGGATTGCAAACTGCGGTTCTCTGTCAGTCATCAGGCGGCGAGATGATCGCCGATTCGGTTGCTTGTTTAGCGTCGTCGTTGCGATACAAAGATGGCGTTCACGACTTAGCGGGTGGCTTGATCGAGGTAATGAAGTTGCGTCCAGTCAGTTTCACCTACAAGCCCGAAGGGATCTTTGCTACAAACCCGACCTTCCAGAGAGAACGTCCCGGTTTAATCGCGGAAGAAGTCAACCTAATCGATCCGCGACTGGTGGGCTTTGAGAAGGATGGCGTTACGCCGCGCACAGTTGGTTACGACTTAACAGTTCCTATCCTGATCAAAGCAGTTCAGGAACTCAACATAAAGTTCGAGTCTTACAAGCGAGCCTCTGAAACCAAAGCGGTGGCCCAGCAGAAAGAGATTGATGCTTTGAAAGGACGGCCATGAAAACAATACTATTGATTCTATCTTTCTCGTTCGCGGTGAGTGCGCAGGCTCTTCAGAAGTCTGACTTCCTAAAACCGCAGCTACTCAAATCTGAGTCAACTTGGCGATCTATGGGGCCGATGACCGCCATCTCAGGCGCGGTCTGTTTTAGTGGTACAGCCGCAGACATTGGAACCTCTGGAGGCTTCAACGAGCGCACAGGTTTCTATCGCAACCCGGACGGCTCACCGAACAAGGGACGAGCTGCCCTGGTGGAATTTGGTAGCTGTGGAGGTACATTGCTAGTGGAGCACTTTTACCCAAAGGCGGCGAAGGTCATGAGCGTCTTGCGCTTTGCGATGGGCGGAATTAGATTTGGTGTCGCCGTGCATAATCGCTGGGGAGTGAGACAATGACAGCTACACGAAAGAGCATCAAAGAGAAAGGAACGATGGGTTATTCACGCCCGCAGGAATTAACACTCAAAGGCGATGCTATCACTGAAATCGAAGTAAGCACTGGAGATTCTGTGCGCATCACGAAAAAGGACGGCACGTTCATTTTAATTTCGCCGGGAAATCGAGATATGCGTAAGCCAGATGAGGATTTGCTGATCGAAGTCTTTCCCTGCGGCATTCAGAGTATGGGCGGAGGGCAATAAAGGTGACACCTAAATCAAAGAACATCTCAACCGCAGTGCTGGCTTTGTTCGCGCTGGTTTTAATAGTCAGGGCGCAACAGCCCGTCACTTACAAGCTGAATCCCGAAGCCTCGCAACGTTGGCAACAACTCGACAAGGCACAGGAAGACGTCATCAAAGAAGCGAACCGGCAATTAGGCGAGATAGCAGCACAGAAGACGGCGTTATTGATAGGTGCGGGCATCCCAGCGAGCGAGCGGGATAGACCCTGGGAGGCGAAGGCTGGTATTGTGGAATTCGCGCCGAAGGCAGTTACGAAGGCGAGTCCGACGCCGTAGTGCGATACTGAAATCAGGCGGATTGTGAATGTTAGCTATCGATTTCAATTCATGGGCTACTTACCTCCAAGGCGGCCTTGCTTTAATTCTTGGGTGGATAGTCAAGACGTTAATCCAAGCGGGAAAGGATATCGTTGCGCTTCAGACTACAATTCAGTATTACGTTGAACGACAAACAAATGACGCAGCAGTGAGACTAGACGTATCGAATCCGGCTCCGCCAGAAATTCGAGACTTATTGCAAAAGCATTTAGCTGGAGAGTTGGCCGAAGTGGAGCGTCGGGCATTAACCTCATGGCTGAGACAGGTTGGCACAAATCCAAAAGCTGACTCCTCTGAAAGAAGCGCTGCGCTTCAGTTACTAACAGGGCTTCAGACAGTAAGATTGTTTAAGCGGCGGAAGAAATGGTGGCAGTTTTTCAAAACAGAAGAAGAGTCAGAAACCACACTGAGATGAACGTTGTTACGCTACTGATCATTATCCTTTTAGGGATCACGGTTATCTACGGGTTGACCATTGTGCAGTCTATCTTGCTGTGGAGGTTCTACAGATCGTATTCGTGGCTCATTGGGGCCGTTACGTTTTTGTTGCTTGGGGCGCGGCAAGTATGGGCGTTGCTACAATTACCCGCAGCAATTATTCAAGCCCAGATGCAAGGGACGATGATTACACACCTGACCGCGCAACAATGGATTGGCGTGGTATGGGCTTATGTTATAGGTATGGGGTTCATTGCCTTTCTAGATCGGCAACGACGGGACTTGAAGAAACTGGGAGTGGCGGTTATATGATTCGAACATTAGAGGAAAAGTCGAAAGGGTAAAGGAGAGACTAATATGGGGTTATTACTAGCAACAACTGGAACGCTTTCAATCGGCGTGGTGTTCTGGATACTGATGATCATTTGGTTGGTCTTTGGGTTCTGGATCTACTGGCCGATCAACGCGAACGGCAGGCCGTTTGGAGGCCATCTTTTCATCTGGTTCATGTTGTTTCTTTTGGGATGGGCCGTATTTGGGTTTCCGATATCCGGCTGAGTCCGTGAAATCGCAACCACAAAATATTCTGTTTGAAACCTTATGAGTAGGGTATAGTGCCACCGTGATTCCATGTTAGCTAATGTGCGAAAAGTCCCAGACATCTCACGCAATGGGCAAGGTGTGGCGCAAACAGCGTTGCCAGCTTCGTTGCCGTCCCTTTTATCTCGAATTAAATCAAAGTTCCAGTGGGAGGATTTGGTAGTGGCGGGACGCGAGGTCAGAGGGTTAGTAGTGCCACCGTGGGCCGCTGCGGTGTTTCTAACTGCGATCCTTGGCGGCGGTGGATATGCGTGGAAAACGGTGTCGGATGGACAACGCGAGAACCACGACGCCCTAATCATCCTCAAGACCCAGAAGGAAGACGCGGAGAAGTTGGCCTTACAAGAACACAACGACCGAGCATTGCAAGAGAGCGCAGACAAAGCTTGGCGTGAGAAGATGTCCAACCAGATGGCCGAGCTAAAAATGCAAATCAAGCCTCAGAACTAACAAAGGAGAATCGTCATGGGTGGTGGTGCGTGTGTAGTAATCATCGAAGGGAACACCGTGCAGGGTGATTCTCAGTTGCTAATATCAACGGCGTCAGCCTCGTGTCAGTTGGTGGACTATCTGCGCACCGAGGATAATTGGAATGAGGATGACGCGAAGCCGATTGAGGACTTTCACGTTCGCGCTAAAGCGGTTGTGTCACGGCTGAATGCCGACCTTGATGCGATTAACCGAGCGCTGGCGGCAAAGTACAAGCGGGCCGTTTCCTGAGTGGCGTGGGCCGTGGCCGCATTCGCTTTCTTAAAAGCTCTTGCGGAAACCCGCATCTCAAGAGTAGAGTAGGTGGTAATGGTTGATGCTGCGAAGTTCTTTGCGGGCTATCGTCAAGCCTTTGGTGCTTTGTCCCAAGACCAAGTAGATGGTCTTAACTTTTTGCTCACGTCATTTAACGCCGATCCGACGTGGGGTGATGTCCGCAACATTTCGTATAGCTTAGCAACGATTTTGTTAGAGACAGCGCACACCTTTCAGCCAATTCACGAACTTGGCAGCGACCAGTATCTCAGCAAGTATTGGACTAATCCCCGGCTCCGAGTAATGCTAGGAAACACTGAGCCGGCAGATGCTCAACGATTCAAAGGCAGGGGTTACGTGCAGATTACCGGGCGCGCTAACTATGCAAAGTTTGGTCTTGTTAACGATCCTGAATCGGCTCTCCAGCCCGCGACTGCGTTCCAAGTTATGACGAAAGGAATGTTTGAAGGAATATTTACAGGTCGCAAGTTGGGTGATTTCATTAACGAGCTTGAGACGGATTACGTGTCAGCGCGTCGAGTTATTAATGGTCAGGATAGGGCTAGTCAAATTGCTCACGACGCGGTAATGTTTGAGCAAATTTTAACTGAACCGCAAGTTTGAGAGGGGAAACGAATCCAATGAAAACGCTACTTCTAAATATGTTGACTTCTATGATGTCGGTAGCAGGGCAGATGGTGGAAACGGCCAGTACCACTGAACCCAACCCTGCGACGGCGAAAGAGGAAGCGGTAATCGGCAAGGTGCTGACATCGGGCGGTAAGGCCATTGCATCGTTGCTGGCAGGGAATGTACAGGACGTTGGCGCGGATTTAAAGGTGCTGGCGGACGGGATTTACGACTACCTTGGCCTAACCCATGCCTAATCCGCTCTCTATCGCATGGGACACCTTTGCGGGTCTGCCAGACGCAATAAAGAGCGGTGGCCCGGTAGCTGTCATTCTTGCCTTTGTGCTGTTCGCTGGATTTCAAGGCTGGTGGGTGTTTGGAGCGACTTACAAAGAAGTGGAGAGCCAGCGAGACGAATTTAAGGCTATTGCATTTAATTGCACAGGGATCGTCACGACTGCCGCTCAGAAGTCCGCGAAGATAAACGATCAGGCAGTGGAGTCGGGAAAACCCACGGTGGCCGCGGTGAAGGTTGTCGCGCCGCTGACTGATACCGAGAAGAAAGCCATTGAGAAGCCCAAGTCGGCGGAAGCTCCGGACTTGGCGCAGAAGATTGAAGCGGCACAAAAGGTTTTGCAGAAAACTGATGTTGTGCCAGTGCCGTCCCCGGCAAAGAAACCATGATCACCGTCACTGTTATCAACGAATCAACCCTCCTAACGGATGCTCAAGTAGCTCCAGTTGTAGCGGCTTTGCAGCGGCAGGTGAGTGAACACTTCTTTCCAGCATGGGGAATTGATGCGCGGTTGGAGTTTCTTTCAAAAGGGGCGCAGTCCTCATCGGCTTATAGCTGGCAACTCATTTTACTGGACACGTCTGACGACGCGGGAGCTTTGGGTTATCACGACATAACTCCAAGGGGGCTACCTCTCGGTAAAGTCTTCGTGAAATCAGACCTTGACAGCGGATCGTCTTGGACAGTCACGCTCAGCCATGAACTGCTTGAAATGTTGGGAGATCCAAACATTAACCTCACCGTGTTGGTGGATAATATACTTTATGCTTATGAAGCCTGCGATGCGTGTGAGGCGGATGAGTTAGGCTACGACATTGGTGGCGTAAAGGTCAGTGATTTTGTGTATCCAGCCTACTTTGAATCGTTTTGGGGAGAGGGGGAGACGCAGTTCGACTATGGTAAACACATCAGCGCGCCTTTGCAACTGCTTCCCGGTGGGTATGCCAGCTACCTCGACATCACGAACGGGCAAGGGTGGCAACAGAAGTATGCGGACGCAACGCCGAGCTTCGCCAATCGTCCGAGGGTAGGATCAAGGCGAGAACGACGACGACTTCCACGTGAACAGTGGGTTAAATCGAAAGGAACCATATGAATACATCTCCATCGGGCGCACCATTAATGACGCGCCGTCAGTTAATGCAGGGCGGTGTCAAGCTCGCTCTGCTGGCTTTCGTCGGTAGAATCCTTGCCGTGTTGGGACTCACGGGCGGCGTAATCGCTACCCAGGTCGGATGCTCGGTAAAGAATATCGCTTTCTACGTCTCCACAGTCGTAGGAGCGTTGCAATCGCTATCACCGTTACTGCCGGGCGCTGCGGGCATTATCGCCAAGGCCGTTACCGCAGCCAACGATTTTCTCAAGGCGTATCAAGCAGGTAAGTTCGACAACGCGAAGACGCTGCTGGCCAATCTCGTAGACTTCATGACGCAGATTGCCAACGATGTAGGAATTAACAATCCCACGGTCAAGGGTATCTTCGCTATCGCCTCGGTTGCTATCCACGTGATTGCGACGTTGCTAATTGGACAGATACCGCCAGCAACAATGGCGGCTCGTGCGAGTGACCCGGCTGCGGCAACGTTGCACCGACTGGCGAACCCAGCGACCATTGATGCGATATTCACAGCGACTAGACCATGACCATCACCGTTGAAAGCGTCTCAGTGGGAGTAATCCTCGCTGGCATTGGTGTAGGGTTGGCAACGGCGCTGCGGTGGTTCGTACGATGGAAGCAGGACAAAGGGTTGTAACGAGCATGCGGGCGGTCAATTCTAGAACTTAGCTTGGGGGCAGTGTTGAGGCTGGAAGGGATCGCCCGCAGAGTAATGGAGATTGAGCCATGGATGAAGATGACAACAGGGTGTTTGTTGAGATTGACAGGGATGGGGCGCTGTTCTATATTCTTGATGCCTTTATCGGTGCTTATAACAGGAGAACGGACGTCCTAGCGCAAAATGGAGGTAGTCAGGAGTCCACCGACCTCGACAAAATCAAGGCTTCAATTGACGCAGCAGATGCGGAACTGAAGGGATAAATGATTCAAGGGATTTACAGAATTCGGCACTTGGGCACTGACGCCGCTTATGTAGGACAAGCCAGTAATATTCATAAAAGGTGGGTAGCTCATAGGTATAAATTGCGGCTGAATCGCCATACCAGTCCGAAGCTACAAATGTTCTGGAATACATATGGTGCGGTGTTCTTTGTCTTTGAGGTTTTGGAAAGAATTGAGAAATGGGAGGATTTACAGTCTGCGGAGCAACGATACATAGACGCTGAAAAGATACTGCTTAATCAAGTCCCTCGCGCGGGCGGTGGCCCTATTATTGGGCACAAAGTTTCAGAATCGACTAGACAGAAAATAAGTGCCATTAACAAAGGACGGAAGCATAGCGCCGAATTTAGAGCAGCGCAATCAGCACAACGATTAGGTAAACCCAGAAAGTTATCCCCAGAAGGACGTGCGAAAATGTCGGCCTTTATGAGTGGCAATAAGTACAATGGTAAAAGCAATCAAATTCATTGTATCTATGGACATCTTCTGCCTACTCGGTTGCGAAGCGACGGTAGACGGAAAAATTGCTTTCTTTGCAGCAAGCGCCGTTGCCAAGAGCATGTACGACGAAAGGCGCAGAACTTAAACTGTTAGTAAACAAAGGAGAAAGATTTTGGCAACAATTACTGAGGTAACAGATGATTTCACGAAATTCGTGGCAGACGTGAAAACAAAGGTTGATGCGCTGCAAGCCAAGATCGACGCGGGCGGGGCAGTGGAAGCGGCTGACCTTAGCACGCTGAAGACCGCGATTGACGCGGCAGATGCGGGGTTGAACCCGGCACCACCTGTGCCTGTAGTCCCATAACCAGCGTGTTGCAGGTCGTTATTACTTGGCCGCAACGGTGGGTGGGCGCTTCGTGACTCATTCCGAGCAAGGATATTAGCGGAGCGCCTGCTTAACTTTGCACCGCAGACTCTTCAACGTCAATCGACACCTTACGTCGGATATTCGCAGCATCAGCGACAGATGGATCGCCTAACGCATCAAAGCACGTAGCTTTGAGCGTCTGCATGTGGGCAGCAATACGCGGACTTATCGAGTCGATGTTTCCAAATCGCAGTTCGTCTCGAAAGAACTCGCCACACGCAAGTGCGGCATATTGAAGCTTGGCATACTTACTTGGCCGTTTCATCCCCGCCCACCATTCTTCTGAATCGCATTGGCGTAAGCAAGCGCAACGATAGCCGCAAGGTCAGCGTTCCAGTTATCGTAATCCAGTTCAACCATCTTGATTAGATGGGCCAACATTCCGTCAACAGGAGCGCGTTCCCATTCTGCTTTAGCTTTCACCATTGAATCCGCTAGCGCCTCACGTGTTAACATACTGTCCTTTCAGTAAGCATACTTAGCCACCAAGTCCCTGAGCCACGCAAGTTGCCGTTCAGAAACTCCCCAACGACTGATATTGTCGTTCATGTTCTCTATGAACTCCGCTTCACGGCTACCCATGCTGTCTTCATGTCCAGCAAGTAGGCTTAGACACTTCTCAGCAGCGACTTTACGTTCATCGTTGTCGAGAATGTTGTCTCTATCGAATGCGGCTTTGCTCATGCTGTGTGTCCTTCTCCGCTGAACAGTGACTCCACCACCACGGGTTCAGGTTTGGGTTGAGGGAGGTCGTCGAACAGGGATTGCACTGACCGTTGTGACGCCCTATCAATTCTTTCCTCAGCCATTGCGCACGATTCCATTGACTGCTCAATGCCGATAAAGTTTAACCCTAACCCCACCGCCGCCTTTCCCGTACTTCCCGCGCCGCAAAAAGGGTCTAACACCTTTCCACCTGCGGGAACAAGGTAACGCATCCACCAATCAGCTACGGCGTCAGGGGTGCCCGCTCCGTGGCCTGAAGCACCTGAGCTGCCTGAACTATCAGCGTTGGCTATCGGTAGAAGGTTGAAAGGCGTGGAACCTCCGCGTTCGCCCGTCGTATCCGCTATCCGTCCCGTTCGGATTGAATAGCCGGAGGGTCGATATTGCAGAGCGCGATCCCCGCCACGCTTTGCCGCGTTAGACAAACTTTCCGACCATAGGACGGCATCTTGGTTGCGATAACAGTTTGCGGGGCCAAGCCAAACACACGCCTTGAGACTTGGGCGCATTAAACCGATATCTCGATGGGCGTGAACATTTGGCGGGGTCGTGAAATTCCACCACCACGCATCTTGTACCATATTCCATTCTTTACATGCCCACGCCTGAAACTCAAATAGCCATCCTCGCATTGACCCCACATGCTTACTATTCGGCTGAAGGATGAACATTGCCGAGCCTTCCGGCTTCAGTACGCGACGGGATTGCGCACAGACGATCATCATCAAATCCCACCATTCGGCCTCTGTCAGCTTTCCGTAGTGACGGTCAATCTCGGGGTATGGCGGGTCAGTGATAATCGCGTCTATCGACTCAGGTAATAGATTAGGCATCACGTCTCGGCAGTCACCGTGCATTACTTGAAACATCATCACTTTCTCAGCGTACTCTGCACATACTGCCAATCAAACGCCTGCTCACCTGATTGCGTGAAGCGGAGCGCTGGCTGCCCCTCGTTTACCTGCCACGTGGCGGGGGACTTGCAGAGTCTCAGGTAAGCTGCTAGCTGCCCACCCATCAGGCGTAACTGGTACTTGCTACCGTTGAGGGTAGGGCAGTGGATCAGCACCGTCAGCAGCACCAGAACGAAGCAGGTGGCCTTGGTGGGCCATGTAACTACCGATGGCAATCATCTTGTCGATTATTTCCACTGGAGTAGAGCGTGAGCCAATGCCAGCGTAAATCATGTTGTTGCATCTACCCCGTCCCCGCCGTTAGCCTTAGTAAGCATCGTATCTCGTGTTACGCCTTTATCAGCCCGCACCTTACGGGGTTTGGAGGGTTTGCTGGGTACCTTTGGGAACAGCCTCGCCTGCAACCCTTTCAGCGTGGAGATTGCGTTGGCCAACCCTGCCTCATCCGTTGAGTACGCGAAGTCGATTAGTTTCTCGATGTTGGATTTACGTTTTGCCATCATTCTCCTTTTCGTCAAATTCAAAGTGTACATCTACCGTCGTTGGCCGCTCACCCTTAGGTACTTGCACCTCAAAGTGCCAATCGCCTTCTTGAGCATAGAAGCGATCCATGTATTCGCCTCGCGCTGCCGGTTCAAGCGCTAGGTTTACTTTTAGTGCCATTACTACTCCTTTGTTCCGCAATGAATTCCACCCCGCAATACGAGCAGAAGTTAGGTGATGGGTAGTCATAAGCCTCATAAGTATCCTCGTGGCACTCTGAACACGTCCACGCCGTTACCATCATTGAATCACTGTAGTGTTCGATTGTTGCGGCCATAGGTTGTTATCATCACGGGCGGCAAGAGTGCTTATGGCTCACCTTGTCGCTAATCCTGCCACCCGCCGTCATGCGCCCCTCTGCGCTGACATTGCTATTTACCCACCCGTTCCTTTACGCGACCAAGCATTGCATCTGCGAGTTTAGATTTAGAGCCGTGGTAGCTTGAATCAGCCAATATGATTTGTGACATCACCCGCAGCAACCATGCACTATCCGTGGTGACATCTATTTCAGGAAGTGGCTCTAATACGCGCACAGAACCAAGTTGATCTTCAGCTAGAAGAATATAGCCATCGGCTTCAAGTGCTTTCCGCGTCTTAGTTGGCACTTTTAGTTCTACGGGATAAATTAAAAGCTTTGCCATTAGATTCTCTTTTTCACCAACCATCCCCCAGCACCCCGCACTGATTTCACGCGCTCGATACGGGGTACTGGAGGGGTGGTTGCACCTGAACGCTCCCTCACGTCCAAGTTTATTTACGGGACAGAGAGCAGGACGCTTGCTCAATAACCAACTCCCTACCCCGTGTCGCCCCTTCACCCACGTCTGGTGCTGATACCGACCGCTGGTGGAGGGTACGAATTGTTTCAAGTTGGTAGTCAGGGAGACGTGCAACGATACGCTCCTGACGATCCCCGGCTGAGGTTGCCGTTTCCGTTGCTCAACCCGTGCTTTCACACGTACCAACCTGAATTGCGCGGGCTAGTTTTCTTCACGGTAGCACCACGAGGTTCATCCACTAGCAAGCTACAAGGAACCCCCAAAGCTTATGGTAAAGCGCACCCGTTCTCTATTGACCGCGCAAATTGACTATCAAACATCACATCAGGCTGGCCCGGCGCGCGTGTCGTTTCTAAGCTAGCGCGTTGGCGGCGATTGCTTGTACAGGGCAACGGCCTTTCTGCCAACCTGAACCTGTCAAATAATCGCGCACTCATTGGAGGCAGGAAGATGTTAGGCGGCGATACTCTAGCTCCTTACCCTTTCACCGTCATGTCCTTCTAGAGCGTTCTGCCTCTATCAGTGCACGATGTCAAATATCAACCGCTACAGGCTGTATCTGCTCAGCCACCCAACGCCTCACCCGTGACCATCGTTGTTGTGGGGTCTCTTGCCAATTCCCAGCTTCGTCGTTGATATAGACAATCTCCGCTGCGAGTTGATGCGCAATACCGAACGCTTCGGCTACCTGTTCAGGATCTTCAGGGTCAAGTTCACTGATTGGAAGACCGCGTTTGTTCCCTAGAACACCCAAGACACAATGGTCGCCATCCGTGTTAACCAACGCTTCGGCAATCAATATCTTCTCAGGCATCTCGTCGAGGGCTTCAAGCAGATCGAGCAACAAAGACTGTCCGCGCTTCCCACGAATCGCTGAAACTACCTGTCCGCGCCACTTGATTAAGACCCAAGAGTCTAAATCATCACTATAGTTACTTCTACTCATTTACATACGCTCCCGAATTCGCCGCAGAAAGGAGCCTTAGCCGCGTTGCGAGCGTTAGGCAGGAAGCTCCTCCCTGCGGGTATCCCGGCCCCATAGAACTTGGAGTAAAGTGGAGCGGGAAGATGGTTAGAGGGCTTACACCAGCGTCTTACCGCCGATATGCTGCTTGCGCAGGTTCTTATCGGGCTGACGCCTCGGCACTTACTGCACTGGATGCCTCAAATTGTCAATGAACTTCGGTGCTTAAACCACGATGCTAGAAACCTCAGCGTAATCCGTTCGGCAAACAATCGGCTATCACAAAAGAACACTGGTATCGCGTGCTGTGCGCTGTAGCTCACCAGCCCGCCAACCACCGACGCGGCATTGGTTCGTTGGATTCTAGCAGGTTGTACGGTCAACGCGGTTAGTGAACACTCGATAACGATAGCCGCTCGGTCGAGTTTAGCAAGCCGCTCGACACAGCGTTGGAAGCGCGCACGCCCTAAGCTCATACTACCCCAACAATCATTGTAACTCTTGCGCTCCACGGCTACCTTATCCTCGAACCCGACCAAACTGTAATCTCCCTGCTTCAGCGTACCACGAACCGTTACGAAGCCGTCGAAGATGAATGGAGCTTGTTCGCGCGTATCAACCACAATCGCCGGAAACTCAGCCATTAAAATGGCGCGCCGTCGCTTTCTGTCCAGCAAGTATCCCGCACCGCGCAGTAATCACACCCTGACTTCGTGCCAAATTGGATCGACTTACCGACCAACGGCAGGTCGCTCCACTTCACCGCACCGGTAGCAACCATGTTGGCCTGGTGGAGCAGTTGCTCGACGCTGTATCCACAGTCGTACGGTTGGTGGGCTAGCGCGGCTTCGACCGACATGATAGCGACTGGCTCCGACCACATTGCGTCGCTGAACGCCCACCAGATTGCCGCAGCGTCCCATGCGTGACCGAATTGTTGGCGGTATAGTTCGGCGTAGAGTGATAGCTGAACCTTGTACTCGGTTGGTGCACCCTGCGCTTCGATTACCCGCTTGCCAAACCTCCCGCCACGGATATACACCGCTCGACTGTCCTTACCAGTCTTGTGGTCTTCACCAACCAACTTGCCGTCGATGTAGCGCACTCGGTCGATCTTGCCGGTAACGCGAATGCCAGCCAGCTCACCCGCTACGTCAATCTCCGCACCAACACCTTGAGGCATTTCTACCGCCCCAGCCAACTCGTCAGGCAGTACCGCCAAGGTCTGCTTAAAGCAAGCCACCTCCATCAAGCTATGCCACGCTGTACCTTTCAACGGTGTGAGCATGCCCAGCGGGTCAACCGCTACGTCCTCAGCGGTCATAATCGCGGCCTTGCGCACACACCCTAAACCCATCGACACCCTGACGCCGCCGCGCTCGCTCTGTAAGTCACGGTCAGCGAGCACCGCAGCAGCATAGTCAGGGTGCACCACTGCCCCGCACGAAGTAGTAGCAAAGTGGTCAAGCGGTACGGCCTGCTTGCATGACGGACAGAGCCATTGAGTGATAGGCATGGTGTTCCTTACAGTTAACTTAGGTTTACCATAGTTAACCATGGTTAACTAAAAGGGGACTTTCTCTTTACCGTTCTCTGCGGCCACTCCTGCGGTTTTTGGTAGAAAGGCGGCAATTCGGATGAAACCACCAGACCCTGTAGCTTGGTCAACCTTGGTCTTGATGGTTTCCACGCGGTAAACCGTGCCAGCCGCGATGTCGTCGGGCTCCTGTGCGTAGTGCTCTTTAAGCTGGCGGTGGATGCTGATTGAATTGGCGATGGCGCGCTTCTTGGCGGTGGGCCAGCTTGCTTTCTCAGCCGTGATGACCTCTGGCGAAGGTACAGGACTGATGGTCAAATCCGCTCTGGCGCTGTTCGCAGTCAGGAGCACCCCATCCACCTTCTTGCGAGGATCGCCGGACGGCCACGTGTCGTCGGTGACAGTGTTTACCATCCAGTCATGCTTGCCAACCCGGTCGTCTTTCGCGGCGTCGGCTAACAAATCGTCGTATGCTTTGTCTGTGTAATCGCTCATTCGCTTCGTTTCTCCTTATCGTTGGTTGTTGGTCGTACTAGCCGCACGAAGTCGGCCAAGTTAAAGTTGGTTATTGAATCGGGAACCTTAATGCCATCGTCCCAATCGTCTCGCACCTTGCCGGTGATAACATTAGAGTTCGGCGGGTTGCGGAAGTAGGCGTTGACCTGCTCGCCCTCGCTCACCAGTCGAAACACATAGTCGAACGCCCGCTTGAGCGCTTCGCCTGCTCCGGTACCAGGTGCGTCGGGTTTCCACGGCATCCCCTTAACGTACTGGCTGATAGATGTCTGTTTCTCCCAGAACGTCCAGTACATGTTGGTGCCCAGCTTGATAAACCCGTCGAACAAACGTTCAGTCTCTTGCCCAGTCTTCCACCACATTTGCTGGCTATTCATGTCGAGGTCTTTGGAGATGTACGCTGCGTAGGGCCGTATCGACCCGTCGAGCGCTTGGCGAGCCGAGCCATTGATCATAGCTTCGAGCGCAGCTTGCGCACCACCAAATATCTCTTGCTGAATCCAGTTGAGCGCACGAGTACCACCATCAACACAAACCCACTGCTCCGGTTTGGTAAACTGCTCCTTGGCCCACGCATACGCGCTCCGTAGATCGGCGCGACTGTCTACAACCTTAACAAAGCGCTCATCAATCTTGCCGCGAATGGTAGACAGCCCGTGCTCGCAGCTTATGATGCCTACATTCTCAACGCCGAACGCGTCGATCAGGTGGCCGATCTGTAGCGTCTTACGTCCGCCCGTGGCCCCGTAGCCAGCGAGCTTGAGCGATTCATCAAACGGCTTGCCCACTTCGGCTACCGACACCTCTGCCACCACTTCGATTTGCGGTTTAGTTGCCACGGACTACTTGCTCGCTTTCTTGGCCGCGTCCAATAGTAACGTCGGCTTGCTCAGGGCTAAATGGGCCTCAACCGCGATGACCACTTCCGCGCTAATGCTGCGACGGTTAATCTTGGCTAGTTGTTTCAACTTTTTACCCATGTCATTGGAAAAGTAGATATGCGCTTGGTATCCCTTCATGGGATAGCAGACTACCATGACTATCCTATCTGAGTCAAGTTAAATCTTCGTTCATCGACCATTCCACATTGCACCCCGCATGACACACCGTCTCCATCGTCGGCACCAGGTAGAGCATGTCGTCAATCTCATCTTCCTGGCCGTCGATTGGTAGCCAGCCGTCAATGCAGTGCGCCTCACAGGGTGGCACGTAGCGGCGCAGGTGGTCGTTGGTGGTGGTCATTTGCATACGTACCCTTTCTTGCCCTCAACTGTATCTGAGACGCCCATGTAATAGCCTAAGTACCAACTGCCCGTGAAGATTAGAAGGGTGAAAACAGCCAGAGCTACAACCACTATTTGCCATGCCGGTGTTGCCTTATCGCTGGTGGTCATTATCGGTACTCCATCTCCCTTTGCAACCCATCCGTCACCGCCGCCAGCGAACTTTGCAGCCTCAATATCTCACCTTCATGCCCTGCCTTTTGGGCGCAGCGCAGTTCTAAGGCTTCGCGGACAACGTTCTCTTTCATTATCTGGAGGTTGGTTGGCAGTGGCGGGAGATGCGGAGCGATGATGATGGCAGCGGCATCCGCTACAGCCTGCTTGCACCATCCGCTCAGATACCGCGTCCTTCCGCTAGCAAAACTCTCTTCGTGTTTGTGGAGTTGAAGTTGATCAGCCTCTTCGCCGTCGCCATTACGAAATAGTTGATCCGCTATCTCTTGCGCGATTCGCTGTGCCTCTGTTTTCGTGTTAGCCATTCTCTTTCTCCTTTGCAGCCCAGTCACGGGCGCCGCTTACGTGGTGACGGCTTCGGCACTATGCAATTTGGATCACCGCAACCATGAAGCAACGGCTCACTCCAATAGCCTTTGCCATCTCCGAAATCGTCAATACCGAATCCGCAGTGGTCACAATGCTCGCCGTTCCTATGCCAAGATTCCATATCAACATCAACGCACTTGCCCGCCAGCGGATAACGCCGTGAATGCCCATGTTCTAACTCAGCCGCAACCTCGATTAGTTTTAGAGTCATTTCTCGTCATCCTTTGGGGCCGGGGTGGTCTTGAGAGATCGAATAACGGCTGCCGCACACGCCGCTTTCTGCAAAGTTGAGTAAGGCCGATCAGCCGTTGCTATTACACTATCAAGCGCGACCTTTGCCGCTTCTTCCAACCCTGCATCTCTCCCAGTGGATGCGGATTGTAGAACCGAAGCGATGCGACGTTTCAGCCATTCAAGTTCGTTATCGTTATCAACATCTTCAGGGTCTAAACAGCCTTCCTCATCTCCAGTGAGGACCGCTAACACGTCGCTTTTGACTTCCTCGACGAGTTCTTTGAACGCTTCCACACCTTCCTCCACATCGGGGTATTCTGTGTCTTCGTAGTCGGAGGTCGTTAGCGAGTGGCGCACGAAAGCTAATTCAATGGCAGCGTCAGAAATCTTCTTAACAATCTCTCGCGCCCGCTCATCGGGTGCAGCCTGCTCGCTGACTTCTCTGGGAGTGAATAAACTCAGGACACGCTCAGGTGTGCAGAGCCTTTGAAAGTCTGCTCGGTAGGATTCGTAGCCGTCAGCCAACATCATTGCGGCTTGCTTGAGTTGTAAAGTCTCTTTCGCTTCAGCCATTTTGTTCATTTCTCCTCACAGGGTTACTTGGCATGAGTAGTGCTCTGAGGCTTGGATAATTTCACGTAATTGTTAGTGGCTTTTAGTAGTCGCTTAATTGCATTTTCCATAAGATTGTGGCGACTAGACATCTGTACGCTCCAATCAGGCGGATCGTCTCCAGTGTTGTGAAAGAGCGCGTCGGCTTTAGCAAACGCTTTGGCATAAGCCACCGCGGCCTTGACCACCTTCCGACGCGCTACCTCAACCCTTATCGCCATTATTGAACATACTCGCGCAAAAATGATTCTAGCTCTACAATTCGCGCTTCCATTTGTTGAAGCTTGCGCTCGTAGCCTTTTTCGCTAAACGGAAACCACGCCTCAGACTTGTTGCCCTTGAAGTCCTTGGCTTCCGTGTCACGCAGGCACCAATGACCATTGATTCGTTTTTCTTCTATCATGTGAGTAGTCCCTTTTCCCCTGCCAGTGTGCGGACTAACTGAAGCAGAGTGGAGATGTCTTCGAGCAAAGATTCGACTCTGTTCAGTCCTGTGTCAGTCACTAGATAAGACGCCTTTAGCCACGCTTCTATAGGCTCTAAGACTGCGCTTCTACTATTCCCGTGTGATAAATATTCTCCCGACCTTCAGGGTCAATCTGCATCACTCGCGCACCAACAATCCCGATCCCCGACTGACGTGCATGAGTGATAATCGCTTCCATGAATCTCACTGCCTCATCCGCATCTAAGATATAGAATCTATTGCGCCAATTACGATAAAACAAAGCTTTGTCTTGGCGTGGAGCTGGCGCGCAGCAACTCCAGCCGCCGTCACGTGCCTGCGTCTCTACCCAGTAGCGTTGGGGCTGTTTCTCAGGTCTGCCTAATGCGCCGATCCAAATTGAGCCATCATCCGAGTTCGTCACGTAACACCCCCACGCCTGCAACGTTATACTGATTGCCGCACTTCTTACAAGTACCGGGTTGCGCCTTATCTGTCACGATTCATCCTCCGTAGTTCGTCGCGGATTTCACCTAATCGAGCGGCTATAAATACAAGCACGATAGAGACGCCACTGATGGCAATCACGATACCTATTGGCGCGATCTTTATCGCCTCTACAATCTTATTCGCCGCTTCCCATGCGTCGGTTACTTGAATCATTGCTATGGTGACTCCGTTTCTCCCCGCTGGCTTTCACGCATGATGGGCATGGAAAATCAGGCCGTACTCGACAAGTAGAATCCTCGCAAACATAGTAACGCCCGCACGTAGTGCAACGATGGGTAGTTACATCTGTCGCCATGTCAGCGATCTTATGCGGTAAATCTGGATCAGAATAAGCTACCATCGCTTCACTCATACCCTTTCACTCCGTTTCTCGCTGGTCGGTCGTTGAGGTTGTTCATATCGGTTCCTCTCAAGGAGCAAGCTGGCGACATTTCGATATAGGTACTTCAATCACATCAGCGTATTCAGCCCAATCGTAAGTGCTGTCACTTACCTCGCACCAATAGAACCGGCCACGAGTAGCGTCACTGTACCCGTTTACAAACAGCATCTTATGTGCCGTTCCGGCGCTATCCATAACGGTTCTTTTGATGTCCTCAGAACGGAAAGTTACGTAAAAGAGACTTGGAGAATGCCGCTTATCCCATGAGCTTCGTATCCAACTTGCTGTCAAAATCGCTGCAACGATAACCATGAACCCAAGCACGTAAAAAAGAACAGCGGTTCTAAGCTTCCCTTTCATGGCTCCTGGTTGGGCGGTGATCATACCTTCCTTCGGTTCAAATACCTACGCAGTCTCACAGTAAATACCCAGAGCAGAATGACAGCAATAACGTTCCAAACATTTACCTCATAAACAATCTCGTTGCTTTCATAGGGCGGCGTGCCATATCTGCGAAACCTGACGCCGTTGCAATTGAGATAGGCGTAGATTCCTGTGTGACGATATGTAGCTTCGTCGTCCGTTACCAGCCGCCAACCATCACGGTCATGGAGCATGTGGATGATTTCGGATAGGCTTAACATTCCTTTTCACTCTTCCTGCTGGTCATAGGGTTGATGATGGCAATCGACTCAGCCGACGTAAATTTCTCGGTCATGCATCATTTCCAGAAAGTTATCCTCAGCCATGACCGCCGCCTTTGCTGCATCGCTGAACTTAACGTCATCTTTTACAAACTGAGCACTGTAAGCAATCTCCATAACAGAGAATCCCTTGTCGCTGTACCTTTGCTTAAATTCAGCTAGCGTAATTATCCTTCTGTCCGCCATAATCCTGTCTCTCTACCGCAACGGTGCGGGTGCTATCGACTATTTCTTTTCCGTGACAAGTTGCTCGATTGCCGCCGCCGCTTCCTGAGGAGTCTTGATATTATTCCAAAGAAATAAGTCCTCAGCTTCGTCTTTTGTCAGCCCTAACAGCCGCCGCGCCGTATTTGCCGGATCAATCTTTCTACCGTTAGGCGAGACAAACGTATCCCACCCTCGAACCTTATAGCCTGATAAAAGCAACGCATAGCCCGCGATGCAGGCAGACGTGCCGTAAGCGGTCTTGTCGCCCCAAACCAACATATCAAAGTGCTCAGGGTGTCGCATCCTCAGAAACCGAGTCCGCAACCGTTTCAGCAATGTAATGTTTTTCTTTGGCATCTCAATCCTCCCTTTCAACCGTGCCGCATCCTACACCCAACGGCGGGGAGGCCCCAACCTTGCGTGTTTCTTTCTACTCCGCCGCGTAGACTAGCACGATGCTTGAGACTTGTCAAGCACCAAGATTGACTATTGACTTGAAATCGTTCTAGTGGTAGTCTCCGCACCATGTCTGACTTGCTCACCATTGCAGAGGCCGCTGATTTCATAGGCGTGTCCGACAAGGCTCTCTATTTAGCTATCGAAAAAGACCGCATCAAGCCCATTCGACTTCTCGGTAAGTTAGGCATTGATCTGGACGAGGCCAAGCGATACAAAAAGGAACGTAACAAGTCTAATGGCAACGGAAAACGAAAAGCCACATAGCGGCCCGTTTTTAGTGGGCGCAAAATACAGCAAAGATAAAAAGCGGGCGTTGCGAGCCATGGGTTTTAAGCCGCATGAAATAATTTTTCGTCAATGTGCTCACTGTAATTGCAAGGTAATGATTCACCCTAACTCAATCGAAGAATGGAAAGATATTCAAGTAACGCTTATCTGTGGGGTTTGTGCTAAGGCACTAGAGACAACTCAACCTCAGCCTTTATTCAAGGTTATAACACCCGCCGCTCAAGCTATTTATGAGCGAGCAATGCGACACCTGCAATCCAACTAAGGAACCCGTTCTATGGCGTCACAGACCGCGTTGCGTGATGTTTTTCTAGGTAAGCACCCTTATATAAAATTCGGGCTAGGTCAATGGCGCGAGTACAAAGACGGCATCTGGGAAGAAGTGCCGGAACTTTCAGTTAAGAACAATGTTCAAACGATTGTCCAAGCAAGCCCTACGACACGAATGTCAAGTGGGGTGGTCACGTCGATTACTGAACTACTGAAACAACGAACAGCTCTTCCTGACCGTATCTTTGATTTCAACCCAAACATTTTAGTATTCAATAATTGCTGTCTCGACCTGACCACCTATTTATCCGTCCCTCACGCTCCGTCGTATTACGCCACCCAAAAGCTTAAATTTGATTACGATCCCGAAGCGCAATCAGTCGCATGGGACAAGGCAGTTACGTCGTTTCCGTGTGTTGACGTGCTTCAGCGGTTCGCAGGACTCGCACTAACGACCGAGACCAAGTATGAGGTTGCCTTATGGCTCCACGGGCCACCGGGCGGCGGTAAGTCTACCTTTATCATCGGCCTTGAGACAATGCTGGGGCATCGGGCTTGCGTACTAGGTCTTGACGACCTATCGCGGTCAAACTTTGCCCTCTCACAAATTCCCGGTAAAACATTGGCCGTCTCGACCGAACAGCCTGCAATTTTCGTCAAGTGCGCCCACAAACTTAACTCCTTGATTTCCGGCGAGTCTATCACCATTGAAGAGAAATTCATGCCGCGTTACACAATCCAGCCAAAGCTAAAAATCCTTTGGGCCATGAATGAACTACCCGTAATACCAAGTGGAGCTGGGGCTGGACTGTTTCGCCGTGTGTATCCAATTTATTGGCCCGCCATCCCGGAACTTGAACGCAAGCCTGAGATGAAGGATGAAATTGCGCATAGTGGGATGGCGATTGTTAATTGGGCGCTAGAAGGACTGAAACGGTTGCAAGCTGCCAACCGATTTGAGATACCCGTCGAACTGTCTCAAGCCCGCGACACTTACCGCGAAATGGGTGACGTGACTCTGACCTTTATCACTGAATGTTGCGACCACGACGGGGAAACAGGCAGCGACGATCTTTACCGCCGTTACTCCGATTGGTGTGACCAAAATGGGCACCACGCACTCGCCAGCAACCGCTTTTCTGTCGATTTGGAGCGCTTGGGCTTTACCCGAAGGCGCAAAAACACTGGTCAATACTGGCCCGGCCTAACCCTAAAAGTGACCCTCGACAACGCTGTCGTCCATTAAACCCGATTTAACACATATTGATAATGAACGACTTAGCCTTACGCGTGTAGGGTGTGTAGGGTCACGTATTTAAGATTATATTCTTTTCATGCACGCGTATGCCTTAAATGCTGAACCCTACACGGCTACACCAACACGGTTAAACGGTCACTCCACCCTTGGGGATGGTGGGTGTTCAAATTCCTCGAAGACGAAAAAGTGTTTATAGGTTTCAAGGTCAAATGGAACAGGTTCGTCTTTCTTTTCGTCCCAATCGCACCATAAATTCTCAGCCACAGAGGTTAGCCAGAAGCACATGCCGACACATGGGGTTTGCTCTCGATGGTGGTGAAGCAATAGGCGCGATATATCTCCAGCATGGCAAACTTTATTAACTTCCCGATACGTTCCCTCGAAATCAGACCAATAAGCTGCGGCATCCTCAAACTTTGCGGCCTCGATGATTGCATAATCGAAAGTTGAAGCCAGCACGATCCGTTCAAAGGTCAGTAGGCGGGGATCGTTGACTAAGGCCCAAACCTTCTCAGCGCCTTCCGGGTTGCAAAGCCAAATGAAATTGTCACCTAGGTATTTCTTAGCTAGCGCCGACCAAGCGAACGCACCGCTACCCCACGCATTGCGCAACGATGCGATTTCTTCAACTCTGTCGGGGTACGCGAGAAATACAGTTGTTGTGCTCATTTACTCCACCTCCCTCAGCAACCTATCCCGTTTCGCCCGCTCACTCGGCTCGCTATACGCATCACGGATGTCGTCGGCTAAGTAGCGCATCTCGTGCCGACCGCTACGTTCCCACTCCCTGCGCCACTCGGCCTCAGTAGCGTGACACTCTGCGCATGGCCCACCATCACTGCTGGCGGGGTTGTCACATTCGTAGGTAGGGCATCGGTTGTCGTCATCGCCATCATCATCGAGACACGGATCGTCGATCCGCTCATCCCGTTCATTCGTACTCAGGTCGTACCAGTCCGTTGTTCTCATAGCTATTCCAGCTCGCCCCACTGGGACGCGAAAGCCTCTGCAATACCTTGATAGGTCAACGATCTCAGTTTCCACCGAGTAGGGCTCGGCGAGAGATAATGATTTTTCTGAGCTAAAGCGGGGTCTTTTGGTAGTTCTACGATATTTGTTGGTTTCAGCTTTGGTAGTCCTTTGAGCCACAGACAGGTGGCTTTACTTTCAGGATGGCCGAATTGATAAGGCTGGATCTTTTGGTCGTACTTATGACTCGCGTTGTATCCTTCGATTCTCTCTATTGCGTACTTATGGGGAATTGGATTCTCGACAGCGATGCGCGTTATGGGTGCTTGTAGCAGGGCATTGAAAAACCCAGCGGCTTTGTCCAGTGCAATCCACCGCTCTTTACCGTAGAGCACTCCGGTTTTGGGCTTCTTCGGTGTATTCCACAACCAGGTTACTGCCGAGTTGGTAAAGTACGTGCAGGGCGGATGCGCGATCATTAGATCGAACTCGTAAGACGGGTCGCTTAACAGTTCCAGTACATCGCCCTGATAGTGGCCGTCCCAGCTATCGGTACGCGGAGACTCGCAAGGTAGAAGGTCGCACGACATCGCATCGTGCCCACGCGCAACAAACGCATCTCGCACAATCCCCGAAAATTCACACGCGACTAACACTCTCATAGCTCCTCCAGTTCACTGACATCGCTCTCATCAAACACTCTTCCACAATGAGCACAGTAAAACCCTTCCTCATACCGTGACTCCTGGTAGCCGTCAGGTGCGGTGACGCCGGTAGGGTAATCGCCTGAGACGAATTCAAGGGCGTAGCCGTCACGGGGACAGTTCATTGTTGACCACCTTCGATGATAGCTACCTGCCGCTCGTGAGACTCGTTGTACATCCTCTGCGCCGCGCTCAACCCAAACTCACTACCGGCGAAAAAGAAATAGCGGTGTTGGCGAGTGTCGAAGTCTACGTTTGGGTTAGCTCTCAACCATTGTAACTGTGCTTCGTCAAACTCTTTCTCAATTGCTTCATTGGTCATAATCAATCTCCTTGTGTTTGCCGCATCTCAATCTCTGCGATCCGTCTCGCCGTAATCCGCATCTCAGCTTTCAACACTTCAATTTGTTGCGCCAGCTCCAACCACTGGGCTTGCAGTTGCACATGTTCACGTTCCAGGGCAATGTTGGCCCAGCGACACATGCCGCAGGGCTGTCCGTTGGCTTCGGTGCAGGTGGTACTATCGTGGATAGTGGTCATCATTCCTCCTTCAAACTTCTTCCGTAATAGCTGCAAATTGTTTAGCGATACGAAAGTTGGCCCTACGTTGTAACCGTGACTGACGGGCCTTGGCTTTCACTTCGCACATAGGTTGTGGGTAGCCGACGATTTGCCCACTTGGTAGCCGTCGATACGGTACGTTGCGGGAGTCAGTAAAGTTGGTGCGCTTGTAGCTATAGTCACCCGCAACACGGCTGCCGATTTTCACAAAGCTCAACGGCTTACCATTAATTTGCGGATTAGTTGTAGGTTTACGTTTCATTGCCGTCCCTTTCGTTGTATTATCTAATCGCGTGGATCAATCCAGCGCCGCACGGGATAAGGAACCTCACATAGCATCTCCACGTAGAGATTCCCGCCCTCGGTAGGTTGATAGACATCTGCAATATCCATTGGTTCAAGTAGTCCCTTCTCAATAAATTCAGCAACAGCCTGCCTTACCGCAGGCGCATCGATTCGAGGGTGGACTACCCGTGAGCCGTAGTAGTGAATCATCACTTCAATATTGTTTGGAGTATTCATGGTTAATCCCTCTCACTGTCCCTTCCGTTTCGCCCATCACAGTAAGTTCTTGCTCAACCACTCCGTGACGCATGAAGCCCCGCACAAATGAGTCTCAGCGGTGAACTCTACCTCTGGCGTGGTCTGTGGATTCTTTCGCCGTCGTGGGTTGCTATCCCAAGCTGTCACCAGAACGCCACCAAGGCTGCATTGGTAGACCTTCCACCAGTGATTCGTTTCCTTTTTCTGTGCTTTGCAGTTGTCACAGGCGTGAGTCTCGATTTTCATGGTTGGCCTCCTCGTAGAATGCCCTTTGCTGGCCCGTAAACGGCCCTAGAACCGATTTGCCTGTTCTGATAAGCCAATTCCTTTGACGCTAGCTCAGCCGCCAAGGGCCATAGACGGTCAAAAGTGGCTACAGCGCTGTTGTAATCGTCTAAATCCCAAGCTTTTCGGCCTGATTTGCGCATTCTGGCGTTGGCGGCGTCCATTGCAGCGGCCCACGCGAGATTTCGGGTCAGTTTTATCATGTTATTTCTGTCCGTAATACTTTCCAAAATAAGGCTCGCCGGGAACGCCGTTGCGAATAACGTACACGGGAACGGTGACGGAATCGCAACCTGAGCAGCGAATCAGATGTTCATCGCTTGCGTCAGGGCCGAAGTCGCCGTCCATGTATCTAACACCTGCGCCCTGATTGCGTCCATAGTAGTGTACGATGCACCACCAATCCTTTGCAGGCTTGTCATAGACAAACCTTACTGGGCGTCTGACAAGTTCGTATCTGTGAGTGTAGCCTTTTGGTTTGCTCATGGTTACTCGCCCTCCTCACCATTATCACGGTAATAAGCTTTCCAATGGATAGTTCTGGATAAACACTGTCGGGGAACCGTCAAGCTTAGTGCCGTATTGGTTGAATTGATACAGCACAGTATGTGCCTGTTTGTTAGCGTCATCGTCTCGCGCGTCGCAGACAATTCGCAACCCTTCAATAACTAACTCTTTCATCGCATCCTCCTATGGTGACTGGTTAGTAACGATTATCTACCCGCAGCCCCACCCACACGTTGTAGACAAATATTGCCGCGGCGAATTAGTTCGAGCATGGTGGTTAACTCTTCCCCGCCCACCGCGTTTTCCTTGCCTTAGCCAGTGACTTACGCGCAGCGTCACCCTTAGCTTTCGACTTGGACTTGCCGCCACGTTTACCGAGTTCCTGCATTACTTTCTTAATGGTGGATTGGTTCATAAGTTTTAATGCGCGTCTCTCCGCGCTGTCACGCATCGTTGCTCCTTAGCTGGCCGCGTTCCCACATTAAAGTTCTCTCTGATCATTCTGGATCAAGTCTTTAGCCCTCGCGTGTGGGCATTTAGGTTCTGTCTCAAAATATCCGTGAGCCTGACAGTAGCCGTGATGATCGAGCGAACACGGATCGGGATCGGTTAGCTCCCTGAGCAATGCTTGGATCGTTTTCAGTTTGGCTTGATAGTCAGCCAATGATTGCCATTCGCATTCTCGCGCTTCTCGTAGTAATGGTTTATCCGCTAGATTCACAAGTGCATCTCTGACAATCCCTTCGCAGCTACCGTCAGATCGAAACCGTTGCATGATTTCAAAGACTGATAAATCATCTATCTTTAGATCAATCTCGCTCATTATCCTTTGTACGCCTTCTCCAAATGCTCTTGTAACTCCGCTACCCATCCGACCGGATCAACCGAAGCGGTAAACCGTCCAAGCGTGGTCACATCCTTGCAGGAATTAATCGCTATCTCAATTCCTGTTTCCAGTTCACCTACTCGGTCTAAAAGCATCTCTAAGTCTTTGTCTTTTACCACGGCCAATGCCCCCACGCGAGTCTTATCCCGACACAATACATAGCCGGAAACCAACCAAAGAACCAGACCAGCAACGACGGCCAATACCATCGCGTCAAAACTGTGTATTTCAACAGAATCGGCATTGGCGCTACCGCTACAATCGCCGTGGTTAGAATGGTTAGTATGAACATCACGAATCGTTCTCTGCTTCCAGTTCCCGATACCTGCGCCAGTCCTCACCGAATCGTCCCGTAGGTACGAACTTCGCCTTGCACGCCTCACCTTTCGCCTTCCCACACCGCGTCAAGCAAATCTCGCAGGTCTGGTTTAGTTCCCGACAAATCCACTCCGCTACGGGTCGCGCAGCAAGGAATAACTCCCCACCCTCCGCGTCGGTGACGTAGACTAAATCAGTGCCAGCATTACGCGCTTTGTCCGCAAGGTCTACAGAAATGCTGCGCCCACGTATCTCAGCCGCTACCTCAGTGTAGACTTCGTTAATCCCGAGATTGAAGTCGATTTTATCAGGGTCGGTAATCATCTTCGCTCCATCGCTGGTGTCTCCGCACAATCAAGGCATCCGGCCATTCCGTATCCTTTGTGTGTTTCGTCAAAGCATACTTTTCGCCCCGTCCCCGGTGTCCCCGGCGCGGTGGTCATATAAGATTCAACCTTGCGCATCTCGCCCTCGTTCAGGTGCCGCAGTCGCTTTAAGACTGCGCTGACAAAGTAAAGCCGTTGCTTGTTGGCTAACCCGTCCTCGGCATCGTCGATTAGCCACGGTGCGCGTGTAAAGCCGTCTGCACCTCGTCGGCTTGGGTCTCCCTCGTCTATCACGTCAAAGAGAGCGCATCGAAGGTTTGATAGTTCTGTTGGTGTCATTGTTCAATCTCCCGCGTTTGTTCACTTTCTTTATGAAGCTATCCGCTTCCACCCTCGCCAAGCCTACCAACATAGCAACATCCAGGTTGCCGATCTTGAGTGTGTCTATAGGCTCAAGATGGTTAAGAATCGTTTGCGCTGCATATGCCGCCCCACGCTTCCACGCTTCATTTGCAAGCCCCTCTTGAGAGTGGTTGTCAAGTTGAGAATCGGTTAACGTGTCGAGCCATTGTGTACAGGCAGTCTTATTCATTTCGGCCTCCCGTTTGGCCTGAAGTATCCGATCACATTGCTCACAGTTCGCAAAGTATACATAACGATGGACTGGACAAAATCTCATAAACGCTTCCCTCAATCCATGTACTTATTCGCAATCGGCTGCGCGACTTTTGCAAACCGCTGGGCTGCGTTGATTAACTGCTCACGCTCGCCTTTGGTGTACTCCCATTCGTTGACGTAGAACAGCCACTCAATCAGACGTTTGGTTTCAGCGAGCGAGCTTTCAACGGTTTCAAAAGTATCGTTTGCGACCGGCGCGGGATGCCTTGTCTTGACGTGTTGCTTGACTGCTAGAAGTGTCATGCCGCCCCCTTGCGACATATTGCCGCGTATTTCCGAATGCGATCTGCAATGATGATCTCCGCGTCGCCGTGGCTGTTCTCGCGGGCAATGTCCATCACGGCTTGCGTCAAACTTTCCACGCTCTCGGCTGCGATACAATCGCCGTGACCATCATCCGCGCACACCGGGCAGACTTGCAGGTTACATCGCGGGCACTTGGTGAAGCGTTCGGTATCTTCGCCGCATTCTTGACAGGCATCAAAGTCAATCATGTTCGTTTCCTTCCAGTCCACCAAAGCGCAAGGATAAAGATCACGCCAAACAGAATGATTCCTAGGCGGTCAAGCCATGTAGCAACTTCAGGTGGACACTGCATTTTACAATCCCCTCGTCTATCAGTTCGCCCTTGCGATTGAACCGCATGATCTCGAAGTATTTTATGCCAGCGGGCGATGTAATTGGACGGCGTAAACGGATACCAGCTCGCACGTTAGCGGGACAAAAGACTTCAACTTGAGCGATGCGCCCGTTTTGCACTAATTGGACATTGCGCCATTGATTCACAGTCAAACCACCTTCAGGTGTTCTCAGTGCCGCTTGCGCCTGCTCTAAAAGGCTTTTGGGTTCGTAGTAGTGGCTTATCATAATCAAACGTCAATCTGTCGCCGGAATACACGAATGAAAGCCTTGCGGCGAACGACCGCCAATCGGGCGATATATTCAGGTGTTGCATGGTTGCGCTTAGCTTGAAACCATCGCAGGAACAATGCATTTTCAAGGTTGATTGCTTGACGCGCTAATCTTTCCTCTGTTTTCATACTAACACCGCTTTCAAGTGAGATTTGACCGCCATCCGATACCTTTTAGCTTCCGGGCGATTATGCCAGTCGTTTGACGCGCTGATCGGTGTAAGATGGCCGGTGTGAAAGTTATCAATGCATCCCGCGACGATTCTGCCGCACTCATCGTAGCTGCGAAATGGCGAGCATTGGTTCTGCGTGCAAGTGGGGCAATAGGTCTTTTCAATGCCAGCGGGAATATCAAGATTTCCGCCTAAGTATCGTCCGGTGTGTTCGCTCATGTTATTTTCTCCTCTACTCTCTAGTGTGATACGAGAATCGAATTGTTCAGAGTGTCTTCGCGGCCCGTTCGATTAGGCGGACACCGCGCTCGTATTCCGGTATCTGAATCTCTGGATGGTAGCCACGATATTTGACAGATTCCAAGTTAGCCCGCTGCTCAATTGCGGCCTCGCGGATAAACCGCTTGGCACGTTCGCTACCGTTATCAGCCAGCACTTGCCACGAGTTAAGCCATGATTGCGCATCGTTGAAATTTGGGATGAAGCTCATTGTTTTCTCCTATTTAATTGTGAAGCGTGGTTCGCCGAATTGACCCTCAATGGCAACAATCTTGCCAGCATCGCGCAATCGCACTAAGGCTTGATTTAAGGGACTCCTCCTGAATTAGTAAAGCATTGAACAAGTGTTACTAGCAGGGTGAAGGGACGAAGCTTGCGCTTTTACAATCAAAACCCCTCATGCCGCCAATTGGCCTATATTGTCAACCCTGCTAATAACTCGCTCAGGGATCTAAAGGGCTTTCACCTTACTCCTGAGCGATTCAAAGAACACTGGCCCCTTGATAACTTAGTAAGACATCGCGGTTAGAAGTTAGAGCCATTCGTTTGACTCGAAATAGAGCCAGTCGAGCACGTCTGAAGCGGTGGCCGAATCAACGGCCCTATTGACCTCGCGGGCGATTAAAGACCGCATGCGCGGTGAGTTTTCTACAGACAAAAGAGTCAGAGCAATGTCCGTCCAGTAGCGATTGAGCGCAGTTCTTAACATAACACCGGCCTTTCTGCGATGCCTTATTCAGTTATCAAAGAACTAGGTGCACAGTACACCTAACAATTACCCCTGTCAAGATAAATCGCCACTGTATCTACTGATAGCTTACGGTGTACTTATAAGCTAATCGTATATAGACAAACCACTGAGATTAGTGTACAGTGTACGGCTAATTATGGAGTATCCGTTAAAGACTTATCGGTTTGATGTGGAGGTACATGCGGCCCTGGCGGAGCTGGCAAAGCGACATGGATCGCCTAACAAGGCTATGCGCAAGGTGCTGAAACTGAAGACGGCTACTAATGGCGATAGCAACAAAAAGCGTCAACCTAATCCTCGGATGACACCCTGACTTTCCCCTACTATTTCACCGGCCAGGTAGCTGCCCGCTTGTCCCTCGGTCCTTGTATTGCATCCTTGGCCCAACGGGGCCTATCCCAGTTTGGTGCTTGACAAAACGGACACTCTACCGGCCTTGGCAACTCTGACCGCCACGATCTTCCGCATCGTAAACATAATCGCCATGTGCCGTTAGGACAGTGCATTGGTTAAGATTACTGCGATTACCCGTACAATTACTAGCCCTTGGCACGAGAGAGGTAGTAATCCGTAAAGTATCGCCAAAGTGACATTGGGTCATTGCCGCTATAATTAGCCAAAGTAGCGCGAATGCGCCACAGGTAGTCAACGTTATAATCATCATCATTATCATAACCTTAACCCACTAGCATGGGCAGCATATAGTGCACACACGATACACACCGTACACGATACACACCGTACATGCAGCATAGCGGTCGCGCCTCACCGCGCTATAGCGGTCAACAGGCACCCTGGCCGCGTGAGTTGTCAGGGCGATCTGGGTAGGCTGGCGGCGTGGGCGGGGGTAATACCCCACAGATTAAAATTTTAGGGGTTTTAGAAATTTAGGGTTGACGTTGAACGGCGCAAGTGCTATGATGCTGATGAATATGACACAAGTGAAACCACGTTGGCAACAAAAATGTAAGCGGTGCGGATATCAGTGGGAATCACGGGTTAGGGAGCCGAAGGAGTGTCCTGATTGCAAAGGAAGGATGCGAAAGATTAAGTGATAGATAAATTACCATTCATAGCCTTAAGCCAGATAAAAAGCTTACCAACTTGTAGTGCGATTTATTTTGTAAGAGATCGCAATGGACAGGTTCTGTATATCGGAAGAACGGCTAATCTAGCCAACCGTTGGCGAAATCATGCTATTAAAAATCAACTACCAACACCTGACATGGTAGTAATCGCGTGGTTGGAAACACCCTTACATAGTTTAAAATCAGACGAGGGTTGGTTTATTCGAGAAATGTGTCCACCTTTAAATATTCAGCGCGGAAATGGCGCTTCTGTTCCAGTGTTATCGATTGAAACGGTAAACGGAATAGATATTGCTACGTGTCGATTCTGTCAACTTCGCTGGCAACCACGAGTAGTAACACCGAGGAAGTGCCCAGAGTGTCAGGGGCGGTGGCCGCTGGGGAGGCCGAAGCAATGAGTATCCAACGAGAGCTTATTAAACGCTTCTTCCCGCAGACCCGTGAGGAATTTAACAAGCATTATCCTCGCGCTGAAAGCGGTGGAATGTCTCGGCAGGAGCATATCGACCACGCTATGATTTTGGTTAACGGGGTGCCGGTTGGTAGGCGTCTATGGACTAGGCTCTATCCCGATGGTGAAACTTGGGACGACTTGATCGGACGACTCAAGCCGTGGCTGAAGGACGACGACGTATTTGCCGAATGGAAGAAGATGGACGCCTTTGATCGGTTTAACTACTTAACACGTAAAGCATAGAATCGAAGCGATGAAAAAGAAACTAATCAGTTCCCGCGACGACTCACGGGGCAAGAAGGTTGCCGCCACGGTGACGATCATCCGTGGTGGCGAGATGACGGTGCGGGGACGGAAGCAGATTGCCGGATGGTTGCGGCGGCAGGCCAACTTTCTTGAACGCAACGGTGAGCGGATGACGGAAGGGTTTACCGCTCGCTGGACGTATGGCGATAAGTTGAAGGGGCGATAATGAGTAACGTGGTAAGCTTCCAAGACGCCAAAAAGGCGTTGAGCCCGCATTCCTATGGGCGTGCTTTCTGTCTTGATTGTAAACATGAGTGGATTACGGTGGTGTTATTAGGAACAATTTGGCTGGAATGTCCAGCCTGTGGATTAACTCGTGGCCGTTTACGTTATCAACACGAGTACGAGGGGCCGCATTGGAATTGCGCATGTGGTAATGATTTGTTTTATGTGATGGAAAGTAAGGTTTACTGTCCCAACTGCGGAGTGGTGCAATACGGATTATGATGTGCTCTGGCCTGCGTCATTACTTCGACATCATCGACGGTAAGGTGGTATTGGTGTGTAGGTGTGGGCGGTACCGTAGAAAGCTAATGGAATAGAGGGAGGATAACGATGGGCCGCTATGAATTATTTGTAGCCTTCTTGATAGCCGCGAGCCCGCTCATCGAATGGTTGACTCCCGATGAGGTCGTTACTTCTATCATGGAGTTGATTAACGCTGGATTTGATGACAATGATCCGGCGAAGGCAGAGCTTTATCAAAAACTCCTAAGAAGACTGACGGATCACATAGAGGACGAAGCCGATCTTATGGTTAGGATCAGCGAGCCAGTAGACCGAGAAACATTGGAATTCATGGATAGTGTTATGAGCGGCGGACGAGAAGCTGCATAAATGTACGAGCCCTCACCCGATACTACCGAGCTTTGGCAAGGTGATGTAATCAGCCGGATTCACTTACCTAGTTACACTTTTACTAGCACAACTTTTTCACATGCTTTCCGCGAAGATGGTACGCCTGAATATAAAGGGCAGTCCACTTCAGGAGCGAAAATATCTAAAGCGATTGTCCTATCGCAGTGCTGCGAATTCACCGAAGAGAAAAGGCACTGGTTTTCTGTTGCGGAGCTAATCGAGTTTAGAGACTTCACCGAGCAAGTAACGGCGTTTAATTTAGCCCCGCTCATACCTCTTGATAAGACTGGCGTCAAGTTTCCCTCTTATGAAGAATTGCTGCAATCAAACGTAGTTGCGCCAGATCGACATAATGACCTTGTGAATGGCTATGTTTATGACCGGGATGGAAATCATTTAGCACAACCTCATATTGTGGACTTCACGCGCGTGACTTCCCTAAGCATGAAGGACAAGGGATATGTGTTGAAACGGAAAATCTTACAACTCGATGAAGCCCACAGAAAAGAGTTTAAGAGAAAGTTGGCGTTCTTCTATTTACGTCCCGCCTGACACCAGGTTTATAAGGGAGAACTGGGGATTCTCAGTCTCGCCGCTTTTTTTGCTCGGAGTCGAGATCGGTGATATAAGCCGCTAGTAAGTGGAGCGGCGCACCACCTACCGATAGCTGTGGGGAGCGTCGCTTTCCAGGGGGGGAAGCCTCTAGGAGCGTCGCAGGCTCGCCGACTTCCTCGCCTTTGTTTTGCTCACCGTTCGGTTTGATGATATAAGCCTGCCGTTCTCCACTTTGCCAGTCAAGGAAACAACCAAAGGGTTGTTTAGGACCTCATGTTTGCTGAGAGAAGAAGACGCCGCGATTTATTGAATGGAATTGAGGAGGAAAAAGAAAGACTGTCTAAACTCCGAATTCGTGAAGGCGTAGACCTTTCTGATACTCGCAAGGAACTACAAGGACGGATCGATGCTTTAACATACTATTTAGCATATTTCGACACACGAGTGCTTCTGGAAAAGGCGACGCGCTACGGCATAGAGGTCCCAGCAAATCCTGCTTGGTGGAATGATGATGCTTATGCACAATTGCAGGGAGACCTTGTTGAGCGTGCCCTTACGGAATTCGGTCATGCTACCCTTACGAAACTCGTTCGAGAGGAGCGCCGGAAGAATATTGAGTGGTGGGTCAAGATTATCACCCCAGTGCTTGCGGCTTTAATAAGCGTACTTGGTCTTATAGTCGCTCTAGTCGCAGTAAGCAGAAAATAGCCGACAAATCTACCCAAAAAAGTAGCCGCCCAAGAGTCCGGTCGGACTTTTTGTGCAGTCTACCGCCTTTTTGTGCAACCGGGCCTTTCTGTGCAAAGCCACGATGGGCAGTCCCAATGAACGTGAAATTTACGAAGGTCTGCTGAGGCCGGGGGATGTTGGCCTCACAAAAGAAGAGGCTGACCGATTTAAGGAGCTAAGCCTAGATAGCCGCATGGATGAATTTCAAAAGAGATTTCAGGAGCAGGGTGCGATAGCTCCTGCCAATGACGCCCCGCAACGCGAGATGCCGCGTTACAAGTGCCACAAGGAAGTGTGGGCGCTGAAAATTGACGCCATCCATCTGGATGTTGACGTGGCGAAAGTAGAAAACCGCGAGACAAATGGCGGTGCGTTTATCTATCCGGCAGACGAAGGATTCGCACCGTTCCAAGTGGACGAAGCCTACGTCCGAAAGCACAAGCCAGAGGCGGGCGGCTACTATGTAGTCTGCAAAGACGGTTACAAATCCTACTCACCTGCGCAAGCGTTTGAGGAGGGGTATACACGAATGACCCGCAAACTGATGCAATGAACGAGTGGCTACCTCAACAACAATGTCGTCTGGTATCATCCGGTGAGCTTGTCACGGTGGTTAGCCGTCATCATCACACTGACGGCAGTGTGGTCTATATCGTGGAGTGTGGCGGTGTGTTCCGGCCCGTGAAGCCCGATGAACTGCGCCATGTGGAGGTGGAGATGACGATAAGCGAGGTTGATCGCAGCGTTAGCCATCTGTTAAGTAGGTTTACCAGACAACCAAAGGAGAAAAGCTATGGCAAAGTCACGTCAGGACGAGATAGATGATATTTCCCGTCTTTGCCAAAGTGAATTATCCCTAACTTGTAAAGAGTAAAGGCACATCGTTCCAAGCTCTTATGTGCTTGCGTGTGAGCTTGCGCATCTGGGAAGACATGGATATTGTCAGCATCGTTGTTTGTGATATCGCCATCTTTATGGTGAACTTGCTCGTACGGTCTAAGCGGACGTTTTACTTTCTGGATAGCGGCTCGTCTATATTGAGTGCGAACGCTGGCGGTTCTCTTGAATTTTTCCCATTTGTCAGTTCTGGCCCACCACAAAATTACAGAGCGAGAAATATTCAACGTGCTTGCAATTTGATCGATAGTAACGTTCGTGCGTGTGTAAGCTTTTTGGGCTCGCGTTTTAATCTTTTCAGGCTTGGCGTTCCATGGTTTATACCCAAGTGCTTTTAACATTCTGCGAGCACACGCCATACTACAACATGGAGGGTTTTTACCTTTTAGCCGATAGCTACTAACAGAAAATGTTTTAAGGCACGTTGGACAGTTGACAGCGATCACGTTAATAGCATACACTGTTTTAAGCTGTAAATCAAGTTAGTAGAAAGGTAGGTAGAATCATGGCAAAAGGTATGGGATTCAAGGCGGCGGCATCCAGCGTGCAGCGCAAAGAGGGCGTGAGTAAGAAGTCGGCTGATGCAATCATTGCAGCAGGAGCACGAAACGCGAGCAAAGGTGCAAAGGCGGCGAATCCGAATCTGCGCAAGGTTAAAGGCGGCAAGTGAGACATCGCACTGAGATAGAAGATGACGCAGCAGCCATTGCCGACAAGCCGGTAGTGACGCAATGGGAACTGGCCCAACTAGCTCGATTGCAGTTGGAGACGCTGCTAGACATTCGTGGGCAATTGGAGTTGCCACAGTTCAATAGTGCAGCGGAGACAGGCGATGCCAGCAAAACGTCCCAGTGAGGGGCCGGTCTTCCGCGAACTTAACGGCCCTGAAGCCCGTGCCATCTTCATCGCTGACATCACGGTAGAATTCCGCAAAGCACTGGAACAAGCCTTCGATGAAACCAACCAGTTCTATATCGGCAACAGCTATCCGGTGACTCGCATCACTGGTGAAATCAGCATCAAAGTATTTCCCAGTCAGAAATTACCACTACCAATTCCTATCTACATTAAGTTACACTACGGCACGTCGATGGAAACTGCGCTGGACAAAATCCGTGAGCAGCATGGCGTGCCGGTATTGCAGGGTGTGAAGACAAAGAGTGGACTGATAGTTAATCAGGAGGTGAAGCACGATGAAGAAACCTAAGACAACTGTGCCGCAACGGGCGGCTGAGCCTGATGCCGACGATTATCGCGCCAAGGGTGATGCGCAGACGTTGATGGAAGCACAGCAAATCCACCTTAATCCCGCACGCCGCCGTGCTGCCATGCCGCATGTACGGATGCACGCCAAGGCCGCGCAGGCGGTCATAGGAAAGAAAACGAAATAATGGAGGGTAAACATGGCAACGGAAACTAGAGTAGGAACCAAAGATGCACGACCCCAGAGTGAGATTCTACTGATTGCGCTATTACTCAAAGTTGGTGGACACTCACTCACTGACGCCGAAATTGAACGAGCCGCAGCAACTCATGTGTTGGTAGTTGGCAAGGACGCAGACGGGTTGACTGTGCTGGGTGCCGAGTCTAAGCCTGTTACGGTATAGCTGCCATGCGCCCTGAACGCCGCAAACCATCATCTTTTCCACCCACTACCCGTCGCCGCAAAAAGCGCAAGCCAATGGGTGCGCCACCCAACGCGCCGATCATTATTCCCAGCTTCCATAACGTTGGTCACAAGCCGGTCGGTTCGATAGCCGAAGCCCTTGCCCCGTACAAGAAATTCTATGGCAAGAAACGCGCTCAAGACATTGCCATCGAAGCGGCGATGTTTGTTGGTAAGCAGTATCCTATCATCGGTAAGATTGTGGAGTGCTGGTTCCTGCTCCCGAAACATGATCGTGAGAAAGTATTGGCCTTGGACTACACCGTCGAAGCGTTCAACATGCCGGTACGGGAGTTTGTCGGCATTGTTCGTCCGCTTATCCAGATGCAACTGCTCGACCGCGCTCAGGACATTCAGTTTGCCAATATGCCTGCATTGGTAGAGAAATCGATGAAGCGGGCAATGAACCCAAGGGCCACAACTCCAGTGGTCAAGGAAGCAATGGCCCACATGCAGCAACACCGGTTGATGCCTGCGCCACCCAATGCACCTTCTGTCACTGTGAACACTACTGTCGGTGGCCCTACTACCCAAGTCGCCGTGTTACCCAGTGCTGAGGACTTTGCCAAGCGGCTGGATGAAGCGACGAGGGCTGGACGGGAGGCGTTGCCACCTGCGAATATGGAAGGGGTGATTGATGTGGAGGCGGTAACAAGCAAAACGAAAGATGAGGTAGCGGCGTGACTGAAATTAACACTGGTGAATCCATAGCCTGTCCCGACTGTAAGCAGCCGCTATCAGTTGTGACCCCAGAGTTGCGGGTGGTTAACGATGAGAACCTGTCACTCATCTACGGCCTTCATCCGTTGGGCTATACTTGCAACTCGTGCGGTAGCTATTTCAAACCTGCCATCGTTGGTGCGCAAAATATCCAGTGGGCGTGGATGAAAGTTGAGCCGCCTGCTATTGTCCAGTTGATGAAACCGAATGGTCGTATTCACTTAGCGAATTAAAGTGTGCAGGCATTTACGCGAAAAGGATAATTAAGGATCGCATCACCGCCTCGCTCCCCATGCTGGAGCAGATGTTTGGCAAACACTTCGTCCCCACCCCTCACGCCATCTCCACAATTGAACGTAACGTAGCCGACCTCGACGAAATCTCCGAGTGCGACGATGCCGAGAAAAAGGTCTACCACTTCACCCGTGAGCTAACACCCGACGAAACCAAGTTCATCCTCAACGAACGCACCCTTGCCTCGTGCAACTATATGTACTGGGCCACGCGTTTCGGTTGGCTCAAAGATTGGACAGGTAAAATTGCCCGCTACAAACCCAATGTTGCGCAACAGATTGTCGATGACGTGCTGGCCGAGATGGAAGAAGAGGGCGTGGAACTTATCCTCCAGTTTCTCAAGGCCCGGCGACTGGGAGTGTCCACAGAATTCCAACTCCGTCTCTGCCACCGCCTCCTTTTCATCCCTGACACCCAAATCATCATGGCGTCGGACAACCCTGAAGACAGTGACAAGTTGAGCAAGATGCTGTTCCTTGCATGGGAGCGGCAATCACACTGGTTACGTTCGCCGCTTACCCGGTTTAAGCGCGGCCTGTTCTACGAATTCAAAAACGGCAACCGCATCGACCTTGAACACGGTACCCAGGTCAGCGATTATGGCCGAGGCGAAAACCCGAACGCTTTTCACGTTACTGAAGCGGCTAAAATCCAAAACCCTGAATCCCTTATCGACTCCGGTCTAATGCGTGCGGTCATCCCGTCCCCTTACGTGTTTGGCTGTTTTGAGGGCACCGCAGAAGGTGATGAAGGCTGGTGGTATGACAAGTATTGGTTCAATAAGCATAACTATGGCAAGCCCGGCAGCGGCGCGCGAATGCGACCCACCTTCCTGCCGTGGGTAGTGGGAGTGGAAATCTATCCCACTGACACATGGTTGCGCACAAATCACTGGAACTTAGTTTCTGAAAGTTGGCAACCCACCAAAGACACGCTCGATCAGGCCCGTAACACCGAGAACTACATCCGCGCCTCACCACACATTTCCCACCGTCTTGGCCGCAACTGGAAAATGACCCGTGAACAGATGTTCTACTACGAATCCAGCGTCAAGGAATATCGTGAAAATAATACGCTGCATGTTTGGTCAAGTGAGATGGCAAGTGACGACCTCAGCGCATGGGCCAGCCGTGAGCAGTCAGTGTTTGACCCTGAACTCCGTCTCAAGTACCGACAAGCTTGTGCCGATCCCGTTGCCGTCTACGGCATTCGCAAAGGCGGTATCCCGGAAAAGTTCTGGCCGTCACGCAAGGAGATGAAACTGGGTGAGGATGGCAAACCAATCATTAAGACCATTGTTGCCGATTGGAACCACAACCTGCCGCCACTGGAATTTGAATTCGTGGAGTTGAAGTTTAACGGCTACAGTGAAACCGACCCCTTTGGCAAGCTATTCATCTGGGAAGAACCCGACGACGGCCAAACCTACGGCTTCGGTGCAGACGTAAGCGACGGACTGGGCGCGAAACGTAGCGACAATTCTACGCTGGAAATGTTTCGCAAAGGTTCACGATGGAAGCTGGACGCTCAGTGTGCGGAGTTTGCCTCACCTGACATGTCGGGTGCTGACCTGTGGCTCATCGGCCTTGCTCTCGGCACTTACTTCTCCGTCTATGTCAATAGTAAACGCAAACAACCCCGCTGTGTCCCTGAGATGAACCGTGAGGGTGGGCAAACCTTTCACCGGGAGATGAAACGCCGTGGCTGGAAAAACTTTCATGAGGACGTTAAAGCCTCCTCTACCCGTCGTGGCGCACCAACCATCACCGAAGGCTGGCGCATGAACCCAGTCAACCGGGAAGACCTCGTGCAGAAAGGCGTGCAATCCATTCGTGAAGAGTACATTGAAATCAATTCACCGTGGCTGGTGAGCGAGATGGATTCGCTAATCAAGTGGCCGGATGGGAAGATAGCCGCAGCGAAAGGGCGGCACGATGATCGCCTTATTTGTCTGTGGTTGCCATTCGCTTCACTCTACTATGACGATGTACGTAGCACAGGCCGTAACCCCTTCATGGAAAGAGAACTCAAGGTACAGCCAGAGCAAAAGTATCTGGTATTCAAGAATGCGCAATTGTTCGAGGATGCGCCAAAGATGATGACGCGAGATTGATTGCTATGCTAGGATAGCGCCCAATGGCCCGCAAGGTATTCAAACATTGTGACATCTGCAATGATATCGTGCTGGTGCATGGTGAGCCAAAGCGAGACGACAAACTTTGTCCGCACAAGTCTCGTGGGCGTGAACCGATTGAGCCGACTGTCTACTATGTTAACAAGGAAGGGCGCAGACTTTACCCGTGGGATTCTCGTAAGTTACCCAAAGCGTACATTGATCAAGGCTACCAGCGCGTAGAACTTAACGGCCTCGGTGAAATACGGCGATTTGAGCGCGATACAGCTCGACAACTGGAAGCCGAAGCCCAAAAAAGCGACGAGCAACTTGCCCATGAGGAACATGAACGCGACCAACGGCAAGCGTCGCTCCGTGATGATATGCGTCGCATGGGTGAGTTTGAGCGAGAGGTAGCGAGGTTGGCAATCGAGGATGAGAACCGTGGGTACAGCGAGCGCTACGATTCTCAGTTTCGTATTGAGGGCTGGAATTGAAACTCAGCAACTACATTGCCCCGCTCGAATCTGAACGCGAGTCCACCAAGCTGGGTTGGTTGCGTGAAGCATTGAGCGAATCCCGCTCTACGCACGAAAAGCTACCCGGCTGGTCTGAACTTGACGCTGACCTTGAACTCATCTCCCGTAGCCGTCCCAGCTTCGATCCATCCAACCTGTCATGGCTAAACATCGGCAACACGAAGGCCCGTATTGGTGATGTGGTATCCACTCTTAGCAACCTGCGCCCGCTATGGGAAATCACTACTGGGGTAAAGGAACTGCAACCTACCGCCAAGGTGCTCAACAAGTGTTCATGGGGATGGTGGTCGAAGACTGATGCCGACTTGAAAATCCTTGCTGCCCTTCAGTGGAGTGCAGTGAACCGTACCGGCTACCTCTGGGTACGCTGGGACAAGCACTATCATGGGCTAAACCAGGGCGACATTGATTGCATTCCCCTTGGCCCAAAGTCGGTCTACTTTCTCTACCTGCCCGAAGACCACAACTACCAGAAAGCCTATGCCACAATTATCTGTGAGTCAGTGCCAATTACTCAAGCGATGGCTGAGAACCCGTTGTATGCCAGTCAACTCAAACCCAGCGCCGAAGCTGACGGCATTGTGCGCCGATTCACTGCCCCAATCGTCAAAGGTGCCCAAGCGCTCTGGGACGGCGATATGGGTAAGTCCGCCGCCAGCCAATCTACTCCCCACGTAAACATCTACCACGCCTATGTCCGTGACCTGACCCTCAACCATACCAACCACATGGTCAGCATTGGTGATCCTTCAACTAAATGGTTCTACGAAGTACCCTACATTGGCCAATCCGTACCATCCGGCTTCGTCAGCCCTGCCACCGCGCAGGACGTAATGCGCAAGGCGCGTGAGGAAGACTGCTACCTTTATCCTAATCGGCGGTTAGTCAGCTTCACCGATACCTGCGTGCTCTACGATGGCCCCAGCCGTGAGTATCACGGACTTGCTCCTGTTATAAAGTTTACCCTTGACCCGTGGCCGTGGGATTTTCTCGGCGGTTCAATGGTGCGGGATGTAAGGTCGATTGACGAGACAATCAACGAGCGGCTGCGTGGCATTAACAAGTCCGCAGAGATGCGCCGCAATCCGCCCAAGATGGTGGATGAGGACTTAATTGCAGACAGTGAACAACCCGACATTTCCAAGATTGTAGACACGAACATTGGCGAACCGGGTCAGACTGTTAAATGCGACTTCAAGAAAGGCGATCCCATCCGTGCCATCCTCCCTTATCAAAACTACGATGTGCAAAGTTGGGAATTCGAGTACCTGAAGTTTCTTGACTTCAAGGCTGACTTCATTCTTGGTCGTGCGCAAATGGAAGCGCTCGCTCTCGCCCGTCAGATGCCTGCTGGTGATACGCAGGAGAAATGGTTACAAGCCACTGGCTCCCGCACTACCGCCAAGTCCCGCAACATGGAACGGTCGCTCAAGTCGCTTGGATTCATGGTCGCATGTAACATGCTGCAATGGTATGACGCTCCGCTACGATTCAGTCTCTATGGTTTTCAAGGCGTCGTGCAGCAAGACTTCGATTACGATCCCAACAGCATGATTCCCGACAATCTTAGCTTCCGCAGCGGCACATTCGCCATTGACGCGCGTAGTGAAATCTACAAGTACCGTTACCAACGTGCCCGCGCTATCACCCGCATGATCGCCCTCGACATCGAACCCATGAGCGTCCACGAAATGACCTCCATGACTCGTGGGCTGTTGCAAACCCGTCTCTATGAAGGTGGCAAGTTCCCGATTGATTCATGGACACTGGCTGACACGCTTAAGATATCCAACATGGGCGATCCACCTGAGACGCCTGACGACACCATGCCGGAACGGTTTGTGGTGGAGCAAGAGGCACGTGGTAAGGTTGGTGCGATGATTCAAGCGCAGGCTCAGGCAATTCTCATGCAAGCCAACCCTCAAGCCGTCATCCAACAGGCGATCCAGGAAAATCCGCAGGGTGTATTGCAGATGGTGTTGGCAGCAATACAGGCCAAGGGTGGTGTGGCGGGAAATCCGACGAACGGCGGGTCAAGTGGCGGGGGTAGTAATGGGGCGACGGGAAATCCTGAGGGTAGGCCACCGAGCTATCAGGAACCGCCTCAGCTTTTCCAGCGCAGTGATGGTCAAGGTGGACAGCGTGACGTGTTGAGTACCAGTGATAGAGGCTGATTATGACAGTATTTGAGGGGGTAAAGTTTACTGAGCGTTACTTATGCGTGTTCTGTTTTAAGTCTTACCGTCGAATTAAATGGTTGGCTAAGCATGAAAAGAACCATAAGCAAATCTTTACGGTTAAGCCGTTAATGGCGTACTTGCGAAAAGGCTAGCAATGGATGCAAACTGGCTGAAACTAGAGACAGGGAAAACAATTGTCACGCTTCGTTTTCTCTCCACCAACCTCGACCTCGTGGAAGCTGAACGTCTCTATAAACGTCTCTACGAGGAGGCGCGATTTCTTGACCGTCGCATTCAGGAGCGCAAAAAAGACTTGCAATCGCCAAACGCTTGTCCTACTATCACGACTGAAGCGCAGGCTTCCTGAGTTGCAACAGAGCGGAAGGACGCCTATTGTACAGCGAGTTATATCTATTCACGGGACTGCGTAAGTACACGTGGCGCTGTTATCATGGCAGCGGGGTAGATATGAGAGTTGGTTTCGAGTCCAACTTGTAACTCTATAACAACTGAAGGCCGTTTCAGCGGGCAACCGCTAATCGCCGTCTCAAGGTTATCGACGACAAAGTTCGTTGTTAATCGTGAGGCGGTTTTCGCTTTCTTATGACGCCACAATCCCAGTTCCAATCGGCTGATTCGCAGCAGGGTTCACCACTCGCCTCGCTCATGGGCGATAACGGTATGGCCCAAGCTGGCGGTGCGCCCAACGCGCAACAGCAAGCTGAGGGCGTGAAAGATACACTCAAAGGCATTATGGCGGCAGCGGTAAGTGTAGCGGCATCTGTACCATCGTTGGGCGACAAGATGAAAGAGATTCGCCAAAGCGCGATGGAAGGCATTTTGGTTGTGCAGAACATGGCGGCTGGCAGTGGGAGCGACAGCGGCGGCTACTAAGCCTACCCGTTAAAGCGACCCCGCAACAGCCTGCAACTGACCCCGTTCAAAGCTGACGGGAAGTGAAGGGAGAAGACGATGGCTAAAACAGTGGAAACCGACAAACTGCTTGAGGGGTTGACCCTCAATGACGAACAAAGAGCGGCTATGACCGCGATTCTCGGTGACGAGAAAAATCTGGAAGCATTCTCGCGGCGTTACTTGAGACGGGATGAAGGTACGCGGTTAGCGCAGGAAGCCGCCGAGGCCAAGCGAGTAGCGGAAGCTGCTCAAGCTAAAGCTGAAAAAGAATTCAACGAGAGTGAAGCGTATCGCTTGACTCTCACTGATTGGGAAGCGAAAAAGTTGGCAGAACTGAAAACCAAAGAGGATGCAATAGAGGCTGAGCGCGTGCGATTCAAAGCGGCGTTGTTGGGCGGTGGCATCGATCCTGAAAGCGATGAAGGCCGTCGTCTCGCCGCGCAACACGCCGACCAACCTCCAGCCTTCGATCCCAAGTCTCTCAAGGGCCAGTACATCGATATGGACATGGGTCGAGAGATTGCCAAACAAGCGATTGAGTTGCCACTGCAAATGCCCGCCATTATGGCCCGTCACCAGAAACTTTACGGTACAACCGAAGCGGACTGGGCAGGATTCCAACAGGCAGCGAAAACCGACTTGCTCACCAAAGGTATCTCAGTCGAAGCTACCGCCGAAACCTTTTTCAAGTTCAAGGACAAGGAAACTGAACTTGCCACGCAGGCGATTGAAGACCGTATTGCCCGCGAAGTTGAGGACAAGGTAAACGCAGCTCTGTCCGCTGCGAAACTACCCGGTGGTTCGTACAACCCCAATGCCCCAACCGATAAATTATTTACCGAGGAGTTTGCGGCTCAGACCAAAGACTCTGAATCGGTGCAAGACAAACGCGCGCTTGACCACTTCCTTGTAGCAAATGAGGAATTGCGCAAGGCGGGCGTGACGATGGAGTATTAGTGAACACTGCGACCTACACGCCTAGTGCAAGCGTCTCGTGTTCAAACCCTGAACCAAGGAGACGCTTATGTCCATTAATATCAATTGGTTAAACGCGATAACCTACAGAAGTATCAATCCTATCTCAATCGAAGACCTCGTGTTCCGCAAAGGCGCACTGCTTGCCAACCTGCGCAAGAACGGGTTTGAGCCGTACACGGGTGGTGTCTCAATGGACACGGCCATGATTTACGACTCGATGATTGGCGGGTTCTATGACACAGGTAGCCCGTTATCCACCGAGGTAGTGCAGCCCATCGCCGGTCAGACCTTCACGCCGCGCAAGTCGTACACCACGGTCAGCGAATATCTGGAGAATCTGGCAGTCAACCGTGGGCCAGCGGCAGTGTTTAGTGCGTTGCGCGTGAAACATCGCGTTGCTATGAACACGCTGAACACCATCTGGAACATTGGGCTATGGTTGCATGGCCAGAACCTCTCTGGTGACAATCGTTTGCTTTTTACCAATGGTCTTGAGGAAGCGTTGAACGATGGCGTGACCCAAAGCTGGCGTGGCAACATCTTCACATCTTACGGTGGTCAAACCCGCAACGCGGAAGTTGGCGTCGGCTACAACAGCGTTCCCTACTTTGGCGGCGACTCCACCACTGGCGCGGCTGGTCAGCTTACTTACGACAAGATGGTTGACATGCACTTGCGCGGTACAGAAGGCGACCGGATGCCTAACCTCTACATTTCCAATAAGGCAATGTGGGGTTTCGCGCTCAAGCGGGTTCAGGCCCAGCAACACTTCCGGTTTGACCGTGATATTGGCACTGACGCGGTGTATGGCGCTCGTTCTATCAAGTTTATGAACGGCGATTGGGTAATTGATAATTACGCGCCATCGTCCAGCACGCAGTTTGGCTTGAATGAAGCAAAGTTAGGCAACTATCAAACCAGCGCGACGATCACCATTTCTGGCACACCAGCCGCAGGCAGCAATCTACCGGCTTCGGGCACCTTTGTACCCGGTGAAGTGGTTGCCATGCTCAATACTGACACGTGGAAGTATCGGCTCAGCGACCACCCGTTATTCAAATTCGGGTTCCGTGACTACGTGCCTAACCAAGTGGACAACTTGATCGTTGGCCGTATTCACGCAATGGGCACGGCATATTGCACTGCGCCTTGGTTGAATGTCCTTGGCATGGGCTTTAATTCGTAAGGGAGGCTATCAATGGCAATCGGACTGGCACCTAATGGTGCATATCTCGTAAGCGGCACGCTCAACAACGAGGATGTTGCCTCAGCTACGTTCAATAGCTTGGCCTACCCAACGGGCCAACTCGGCAAACTCATCACGCTCAGTGACGCGATGGCTGCACGGTTTAGCTATAGTACCAACACGCTATTTGCCGGTGTCTACCAATGCGTTCAATTCCTCTCGACCTCGACTGCTGCGAACCTTCGTGGTGGGGCGGTGTTCTGGCAGAGCCGGGCCAGCTTTATCGTGACGCCTGATGCTACGGCGGTCACTGAAGCGGACTTTGCAGGCGTGGGGTTAATGGTCAACACCAAGGGCAACTTTGGTTGGATTCAAGTGGCTGGCAAGGCGGGTTGCTTGTATCGCGCCACCGTCACGGACAAGAATGTCAGCAACCTGGTGCTTCAGTTGACTACTACCAACACGTTTGATGCTATCGCCGACGCAACTGGCACCTATGTTTCAGGCGGTGTCAAAGGTATCAAGAATATCGTCGGGCAGGCAATCACGATACCCGCTGACGGTGCTATTGCAACTGTGGCGATTTGGCCGCGTAATCTGAACTTCGGCTAAGGAGGCTTATGGGGCTTACATATACACGTGTCTCTGGCGGCGAAGGTAGTTGGGGGCAGATACGGTTCAAGGTGTTTGACGTGCTGTACGACAATTCGTACCCCACGGGTGGCGAAGTGCTCAGCCCGGCGATGATTGGACTTCAGAACATCGTCGGTTCACTGCAAATCGGGGTCAAGGATGCTACGTCAGGCGGGGTGATGACTCAGTTTGTTCCTGGTGCGACACCTAAGCTAATGGCCCTGCGTTCCGCGGGTGGCACGGTAACGGGCAGTGCGGTGGTGAAAGGTGGGGCGTTGGGTGAAGCGATTGGCATTAATCCCGATGGCAACACCGGCGTTCTGAGCAAGGCCGCTGCTACCGACCGCACAATTCCCATTGCCACACTGCTTGGTGGTACATTATCAGTTGCCCAAGGTGCGATGGCAGAGGTAGCTAACACTACCGACCTTTCGCTGGTGCAGGTGAGAGTGATGTTTATCGGAAACTGAGCGATGAAACATGAGCAGCACGAGCTTTGGCGATCTCTGGAACGAACTCACCGCGCAGGTGAAGGTGCTCGATGCTCTCGCCGCGCAGAAGTTTATCAATCGTGCGTGGTCAGACGTTGGAAAGGCTTATGAGTGGTCATGGCTGAGAGCACTGGGGGTATTCTCAGCCCCTGCTATCATCTCCACCGGCCTGGTTTCAATCAACCAATTCAGCCGTGACCTGACGTTTGACGCTACCGCTGCCGCGATCCTCGACGCCCTTACCCTTGACATCCCGCTCACTACTCGACAGATTAAGATTGCTGGTGGGCCACCGTACTCCATCGCATCGTACACACCGGGTGGCACGGCGACACTTGACCCACTTGGCCTAGTGTTTCAAGAGGCATCGGCAGTTACCGCAACTTTCGTCATCGTCAAAGCCTACTACGCCCCGCCATCGCCGGACTTTGCCCGCTTTATTTCAGTGCGTGATCCTATTTCCGGCTATCGACTGGCCTTTGGTTCACAGTTTACGCAGGAAGCGTTGGATCGTTACGATCCCGTCCGCTCAGACGCTTCGCAACCGCGTTGCATTGCCACGTTGTATAGCAAGTTGAGTGACGCAGGGATAGACGGTGGCGGCCCAGCAACCGGCCAAATCACCGCCTTCTCTCCACGTTGGGAAATCTGGCCGCATCCCACAACCGCGCGAGGCTTTCAAATTGCTTATCGCAAACGCACCGTGGATTTTGTCAACGACGACGACACAATCCCCGACAGCATCAGTCCTGATCTAATCATCACGCGGGCCAAGTACCGTGCGTATGAGTGGGCCGAAACAAACAAGGCTGGTCAACCCGATTTACTCTCAACCAACTGGATGGCGCTGGTAGGCATGGCGCTAGGAGAGTATAAGGAACTGTTACGCGCGGAGATAAAGGCTGACCGGGAAACCTTCCCCAACAGCCGCGTGTTTCGTCAACAAGGATACGGGAGGTACGACCCGACTTGGATACAAACCCATGAAGACCCAATTGCTTCGCTTGAAGCGTTTTTCAACTATCGATTCTAAAGGAGACAAACCATGAACATCTTATCAGCTTCCGACAATGATCAATCTGCCCCGGCAGGTAACTTGACCGGTGCAACGGTTGCTATCAACGCAGAAGGCGGCAACCCACCGATTAACACGGTCGGTGTGGTGGACGTGGGCGTGACACCACCTGTTCCGGCCAATGCTATCACCGACATGACAGTGAATGAGGGTGATGGTGGCACCGTTAAGAGCGCAGCCGACTAATGCCGCAATTCACTCACACCGACTTTGCGACCGCCAAGGCCGCTGTAGCCGCGCGTTTACAGGACTCTACCATGAAGTTCTGGATTGACGCTGAGTTGGGTAGCTATGTTCGAGAAGCCTTGCAATTCTGGAACCTTGCTGCACTCTACAATCGTGACAAAGTATCGCTCACGACGGTCGTGGGGCAGAAGTTTTACGACCTCTCCACGGCAGTGAACGGTGTAGGCGATGCAATGCTGGCACGTGATACTAAGGATCGTGCCGTGGTTAATGCTCTCCAGTATAACCTTCGTGAAAATGTCAATGACTTTGCCGTCTCGTCCGTGTGGGCAGGCACCTCCATGTTCACAATGGCAGATTTACAGGGTGCAATTCAACGGCGGCTCAACCAACTGCTCTCTGAAACCAGCGTGATTGTCACCGAGTCACAACAAGTCGTTGCAGCGGGTAATGGCCGGGTTGATTTATCACAGCTTATTCTGGATATCGTGCGGCCTGCGTGGATAGTGCTCGATAACGCTGGCAACGAGTCCGCTATCTCTCGGCTCAACATCATCGATGAGTCCACCGCAGGGAAACAATCGCGCAATTGGGCCATCAGTCCCGCGACTCCGCAGTCATTTTCTATCATTGTTACATCTAACCTGCAACTACAATTGGTACCCCCACCCGTTGACAATGGTAAGTTGCACTTGCTTACAGTGAACGATAACGCCGACTTGGACGTGACTACAGGCATTGCCATCAACCTGTCTAACGACCTTGTGCCCATTCTCCGTTACGGCGCACTGGCCGACCTGCTCAGTCGTGATGGTGAATCGCAGGATCAAGGCCGCGCGGAATACTGTGAGAAGCGTTGGCAAGAGGGTGTCGAGATGGCGAAGCTGTACGCCTCCGCAATGGCTGGGATGATTAACGGTGTGCCATGCCAGCTATGCAGCATAGAGGACTTTGATGGGCAATCGTTTCGCTGGCAGTCCACGGTTGGCAGGCCCACGGTTCTGGCAATGGCTGGGCTAAACTTACTTGCTACCAACAAAGTGCCCGATGCGCAGTACGGCATTACATTGGACGTGGTACGGAATGCGATTTTACCAACCGCAGACGGTGACTTTGTGCAGATCGGCAAGGAGTATCTTGATGCACTCTACGACTACACCGTCCACCTCGCGTTATTTAAGAAAGGTACCGCTGAGGTGCAATCATCCACTCCTCTCTACGAACGCTTTATGCGCATAGCCGCAGACTATAACTCGAAACTCAAAGCTCATGCGCCTGCGTTTGACGTGCTTGTTACCAAGGAACGTGAACAGTACAAAGACAGCCCACTGAGGCTTGTGGCATGATTACTATTGATCCTATTGCCATGCAATTAAAAGTAAACGCACTTTGGCGAAGCCCGATTGAGATATGCGCGGATTGTAGGACTAACAAGCCTTGGTTTAAGCATGAGAGTTGCTTGTATATTTTTGAGAACGCTAAGTAGCTTCTTACTCAGCGCGTAGAGGTTATTTGGGTAGACAATGGTTATAGATTAAGTAAACTTTCATGATCGAAGGACTTATTACCCGCAGCAATCGTGACGTGTTGGCTGACACGACGACCTCAGACTGGTTGCCAAACTTGAAAGGTCGGGCCGATGTGCCGGAAGTGA
>Ga0209331_1000007_pt1 | contig 64973 bp, 63 predicted proteins | sample JacPinW_OM3H0_M3_FD_187971 | JGI IMG/M metagenome (GOLD analysis project Ga0209331, IMG submission 187971) | Forest soil microbial communities from Algoma, Ontario, Canada - Jack Pine, Ontario site 1_JW_OM3H0_M3 (SPAdes) (version 2) | ecosystem: Environmental > Terrestrial > Soil > Boreal...
ATCGACGCGTGCTCGGGGCAAAGGTTTCAGAGCCGGAAGCCCAGCCCGCACACGGGGTTACGACCGTATTCATTACGCTGCCGAATACCAAGATCGAGCTGATCGCCCCGCTTGGCGACCAATCGCCCATTGCCAAGTTCCTCGACCGCAACCCGGACGGTGGAATTCACCACGTCTGCTATGAGGTTGATGACGTCCGCGCTGCGCGCGACAAGCTCAAAGAGGAAGGTGCACGCGTCCTCGGCGACGGGGAGCCGAAGATGGGCGCCCACGGCAAGCCGGTGCTGTTCCTGCACCCCAAGGATTTTTGCGGAACGCTCATAGAGATCGAGCAGGCGTGAGCATGAACGACGCGAATGGCAGGTAAAGGACGGTTAACGTATCGTCGCGGCTATACGGCTAAACGCATTCGGCTCGCTGCCGCAGCAGCGAGCCGAATTCCGTGCTCCAACCTGGAGTTTATATGGCGCAGCCAGCGCTCAGAGCGGTGTCAGCACCAGCGCCGGCCATAACATCCGCGATACAGCCGGTAGTACCGGGGTGCAACCACGACCTCATCATACTCGGAAGCATATGCCGCGTAGGGGGCAGCATAGCCGTAGCCATTGGCGGCATAGCCGCCATAGCCGTAACCGTAGCCTCCGCCTCCGCAGCCGCAGCAAGAGCAGGACGGCTTTACGATGACGGGAGCGGGCGCGTAGCAGCCGTATCCGCAGCCGCCGGCTGCGGCAGGCGCAGCGCCAATGCCGAGTCCGAAACAAGATCCGAAGAGCAGCAGAGCCGCGATGCGGCCATAGTTGAATATACACCGGGTCATAAGTTTTTTCTCCTAACACGCAGGACTGCATGAATAACATCGATCGGCATTTCGCGGTACAGATCTGTGAATTCGAATTGCTCTTTTACCTTAATTATAAGCCTTCATCCTTATATGGTAACTGATTGATGTCCCTGGCAACCGCGATTGCGATCTATTTCATCATATGGTGGGCCGTCCTGTTTGCGGTGCTGCCATGGGGCGTGCGCAGTCAGGAGGAAAGCGGCGCGATGACGAGAGGCACTGACCCCGGCGCCCCTGCGGTTCCTCATCTCAAGCGCAAGCTTCTGTGGAACACGGTCGTCTCCGCGATCGTGTTCATGCTGTGGTACCTGATCTATACGTACCGCCTGGTCTCGATCGAGGATCTCGCCGCGCTGCTCGGCATGTCGCGGTAGGCGTACGCGAAGCCATGGAGTCGCATTCCTTGGCAGATCTCGTCGGTCCGAGGAGCCTGGTCGAAGGCAAGGTCGAGCTCAAGAAACGCTCCGACAGCAGCCGCGAGCTGATGACCTCGACCGCTGCGGTCGAGCGCATGACAGCACGGTAGGCACCGGACGGGGTTGAGGGTTGATGTAAGCCCTGCTGTTATCCCGTTTGGGGCTCGATTAATCGATCAAGCGTGATCGGGAAGTTGCGCACGCGGACTCCGGTAGCGTGCCAGACAGCATTGGCCACGGCCCCTGCGGTACCGGTTACCCCGATCTCACCTACGCCCTTGATGCCAAGTGCGTTCACGTGGGGATCCTGCTCCTCGACAAGGAGCGCTTCGATCGAGGGCACGTCGGCATTCACCGGAATGTGGTACTCGGCCAAATTGGGATTCATCGGACGCCCGGACCGTGGATCGATCACCGCGTGCTCATGCAGTGCAAACGACACGCCCCAGATCATTCCGCCGCAGAGCTGGCTGTGCACCATGCGTGGATTGATAATGCGGCCCGCAGCAAAGGCGCCAACGACGCGGGTGACGCGCATCTGTCCGAGATCGGGATCGACCTTGACCTCGGCGAACACGGCCCCATGCGCGTGCATGGCGTAATTCGATTGCGCGGCCTGATCTGCTGCGCTCTTGCCTTGAGCCTCTATCTGCGCAAGGCCGGTGCGGGTGAGAATTTCAGAGTAACTCTCACTTCGGCTCTCGTCATCGCGGCGGAACAAGCGACCCCCGCGCGCGAGTACGCCGGCATTTCCGGCGCCGAACAGGGGTGAACGCTCGTCGTTCGTCGCGAGATCGGCAAGCCGCCCGACCACCTCGGCACCGGCTGTGTGGATGGCCATGCCGGCGGTCGCGGTGTGTGCCGAGCCGCCTGCGATCCCGGCATCGGGAAGGTCGGAGGTCCCGGATCTGAACTCGACCTGGTCGATATCGAGTCCAAGGCTATCCGCAGCGATCTGAGCCAGTGCGGTCCAGGCGCCCTGGCCCATGTCGTGCGCGCCAATCTCCAAGACGCCGCTGCCGTCTTGACGCAGCAGTGCTTTGGCGTGCCCCTCGAACATGAGCGCCGGAAAAGTCGCGGTTCCTACGCCCCAGCCGACCAAAAATCCGGCATGGTCGCGCATGCTGCGGGCTGTGCGTAGGCGGCGATCCCAGCCGAAGCGCGCAGCGCCTTGCGCGTAGCAGTCGCGCAGCGCCTTCGAAGAGAACGGTTTGCCCGAGATAGGCTCCACTTCGGCATAGTTCCTGAGCCGAAACGCCAGGGGATCCATGCTGCAGGCGTAAGCCATTTCGTCGATCGCACTTTCGAGCGCGATCGAACCGGTTGCTTCTCCTGGCGCGCGCATGAAGAGCGGCGTTCCGGTGTCGACTCGAACAGCTTCATGCGATGTCGAGATGGCGGCGCTTGCATAAATGGTGTGGGAAATATCGGAGGCAGGCTCGAAGAAGTCATCGAACGTGCTCGAAGTCGTCCTCGTTCTATGATCGAGCGCTCTCAACTTGCCCTCACCATCGGCACCCATTCGCAATGTCTGCCGCGTGGGTGCCCTGTGTCCCACCGGACCAAACATTTCCTCGCGGCGGAGTACCAGCTTGACCGGCTTTCCAACCACGCGCGCCGCGATGATGCCGAGAACCTGCGGTCCGGAGATCAGGCCTTTGGACCCGAATCCGCCGCCGAGGAACGGACTGCGGATGTGGATCGTGTCTGGGGAGATCCCGAAAAGTCCGGCCAGACGCGCCTGCGCCAGCGCAAGACCTTGGCTTGGCGTATCGACGGAGAGGGTGTCCCCGTCCCATGCCGCCACGATCGCATGCGGCTCCATTGCATTGTGATACTGGGGCGCGGTCTCGTAAGTCGCCTCGATTTGCTTTGGAGCTGCGGCAAGACACACCTCGACATCGCCCCGATGTACCTGCGGCGGATTTCCGACGCCAACCCCTGACGGGATGAAGCTCTCGGCGGCATCAAGCCCCACCCGCGGCGGATCGGTATCATACCGAGGGGAGAGGAGCGCAGCGCCTTCCGTTGCTGCCTCGAACGTTTCCGCGACGACTATGGCGATAGGTTGGTTGGCGTAGCGGACCTTATCGCTTTGCAGCAGATCGAGGCGAAACGTAAAGGGATTTGTCTTTTCGTCCGGGTCCTGGGCGAGGACCGGCCTGCTCGCCGGGGTAATGACCTCAACGACCCGCGGATGAGCTTTCGCCGCCTCAACGTCGAGAAACGTGACGCGGCCGCGTGCGATGCTGCTCACGGCCAGAACGGCGTAAAGCATCCCGGGCGGATGGTGATCGGCGGCGTAGCGGGCTTTCCCCGTAACTTTGAGGATCCCATCACGACGCGTGAGCGGCTGACCTATGTTCGATCCGTGCCGAACGTGAGCGGGCCTCTGGGTGATCGTGATCTCAGCCATGGATAACTCCGGCGACGGTAGCAAAGGGGGAGGCGGGTAGGGCGGGCATCTGCTCGGGGGTCCCGGCTGCAGCGAGCGCGATGGCCCGCACGACAATTCGTCGCGCGAGCTCGATCTTGAAGCCGTTATCGCCGGAGGGTTTTGCCTCGGCGAGCGCAGCCTCGGCGGCGCGACGAAAGATAGAAGCATCTATGGGTGCGGCCGCCAGGATCCGTTCGGCCTCACGTGCTCGCCAGGGCTTCAGCGCCACTCCGCCCAGCGCGAGCCGCGCTTCCGCAATGGTGCCGCCCTCGATGCGCAGAGCAGCCGCTGCCGACACGACAGCGAATGCATAGGATGTCCGTTCGCGCACTTTCACATAACGAGAATGCGCGGCGAAACGAGCGGCCTCCTGCGGCAAGCGTACTGCGACGATCATCTCACCGGGTTCGAGCACAGTCTCTCGCTCCGGCGCATCGCCGGGCAAGCGATGAAACATCTCAAGCGAGATCTCCCGCCTACCTGCCCCGCCTTCGATCTCGACCACGGCATCGAGCGCGACGAGGGGCACGCAGAAATCGGATGGATGCGTAGCGATGCAGCTCTCGCTCCAGCCCATTATGGCGTGCAGCCTGTTGTCGCCACCGCGCGCGTCACAGCCTGCACCGGGGTTGCGTTTATTGCAGGCACTTGCAACGTCGTAGAAATAGGCGCAGCGCGTGCGCTGCAAGAGATTACCCCCTACCGTCGCCGCGTTCCGAAGCTGCGCAGACGCCCCGGACAAAAGCGCCTCCGCGGCTGCGGGAAAGCGCCGGGCGAAGCTGGGGTTGCGAGCAAGCGCCGCATTGCGGACGAGGGCACCGATGCGCACGCCGCCGTCGGGAAGCTCCTCGATGCGGTCGAGATCAGGCAGATGAGTGATATCTACGAGCCGCCTCGGGCGGGTTACGCCTCCCTTCATCAAGTCCAAAAGGTTGGTGCCGGCGGCGAGATAAGCGGCGCCTGGTTCCGAGGCGGCGACGACGGCTGCTTGCACCGTTGCAGGTCGAATATAATCGAAGTTGTTCATGCGACCTCCTGTGATCTCGCTGCCTCAAGCACCTTCTGCGCGTCCAGCACCGCTTGCGTGATCCCTTGATACGCGCCGCAGCGACAGAGATTTCCGCTCATGCCTTCGCGCACGCGCTCCGGGTCATCGTATGCTTCACCCTCGTTGATCAGACCGATGGCACTCATGATCTGGCCCGGTGTGCAGAAGCCGCATTGCAAGCCGTCATGCGCAAGAAAGGCCTCTTGCACGGGATGCAGCCGGTTGCCGTCCGCCACGCCTTCGATCGTGAGCACGTGCGCGCCGTCGTGACTGACCGCAAGCGCAAGGCACGAATTTACCCGTCGGCCGTCGAGGATGACCGTGCACGCGCCGCACTGACCGCGGTCGCACCCCTTCTTGGTTCCTGTCAGATCCAGGCGTTCGCGCAGAAGATCGAGAAGGGTCACCCGAGGGTCATCAAGCTGGATAGTTCTGGTGACGCCATTCACTGTCAGTGTTGTCGAGAAGGTCATGCAGTGCTCCTGAATGGTCGGATGGTCGGTTGACACAGACCGGTCAGTATGCCGGCTCAAACTCGCGGATCGGCAGGTATGGAGTGGAGCTCACAACGGAAGAGAAGAATCCGATCCTCGGTCCATAACCATGCGCGTCGGTCCCAAGCACGCCACATATGGTCCACAACATGAGAGCGCATGCGATCAGCAGAGCAGATATCCCAAAAGTGATGGCCTTGCGCATTTGAAGTTACTCCGGTGGAATGATCGTCGACGGATGCACTATGACCCTCGCCGACCGGGCGGCGAGCAGCGGCCGGAAAGTCAGCCGGAGCTGGCGCTCTGCGACTGAGCAGGCAGATTCAAGGCCACGATTCCCGCCATGAGGCGCAGCCATTGCCCGGGCCCAATCTCCTGGATCTGCTGAACGATCACCTCCAGCGTACCGTTGCCGTTGGTTGCGCCGAAAAAGAGCAGGCTTAGGAACAGCGTAAGCGCTCGCAACGTCTTCATTTTCATCGAACACCTTCTCGGTTGCGGCTGCCTGCCTCGGCTTGCTTCGATCCGTGAACTTATTCGCTTCGGACGAACTGAATGCTTCACGGGCAGCCCTCTACATCCTTTGCGCGCCTCATATGCCCCCTCCGGACTGCGGCCATAAGGTGGACAAAGGCGAACAGCTTGTTCATTATTTCGAACAATGGATGATATCCTCCGCGACCTCGCAGCCTTCGCCGCCGTGGCGCGTACCCTCAATTTTCGGCGCGCGGCCGTTGAGCAGCAGGTTTCCGTATCGAGCCTCAGTCAGCGCCTGCGCAGCATGGAGGAACGCCTGGGCGTGCGCCTGCTGAACCGAACGACGCGCAGTGTTGCCCTAACCGAGGCCGGCGCCATGCTCCTTGAACGCATTGGACCGGCGATGCGCGATGTGACCGCCGCGCTCAACCAGGTCAGGGGGTTGCGCGACGTGCCATCGGGGCATCTGCGCATCAATGCGCCGTCGCCCGTAGCCGACCTGGTGCTCGGGCCAATGGTGGCACCGTTTCTCAAGCAGTTTCCGCAAATCGAATTGCAGATCGTAGTGGAGTCGTCGCTGATCGATATTGTTGAGAAGGGCTTCGACGCGGGCGTGCGTTATGGCGAGCGTCTCGCACAAGACATGATCGCGGTGCCCCTTGGCGGACGCCAACGTTACGCCGTGGTCGCATCGCCGGACTTTGTTGCCAGCCATGGGCGGCCGGAGCAGCCAAGGGACCTGCTGAACTTTCCGTGCATTCGCACGCGCTTTGACAGCGGTGTGATGTTGGACTGGGAGTTCGAGAAAGACGGCCGGATTGTTAAGGTGTCCCCCCGCGGGCCGTTGATCGCGAACTACTCACGCCTGCAACTAAGATCGGTATTAGACGGCCTTGGATACCATCTGACTTTTGATGGTTATGTGCGCGACGCCATCAAATCAGGCGCGCTCGTTAGCGTGCTGGAGGACTGGTGCCCCACCTTCCCCGGGCCGTTTCTGTACTATCCCAGCCGCCGGCAGCCGCCGCCCGCGCTCGCCGCCTTTCTCTCGTTCGTGGCTGATTGGCGAAAAGATGAGAGAAGGCGGGAGCGGACCCGCGACGATCCGAAGACTTGACAACGGTCAGCATCTTCTCCCCTTTGCTCCAACGTCGCTGCCGAGAACCCGGCGGGCCGCGATGCGATCCACCTCTTCCTGGCCTGGGGTCGCCGTGCTGTGCCGGGCTGAGCGAACCTCCACGTCGGCACGGGCCTATCTTTAATTCTACATGAACTTCTGCCGGATCATCCGAGCCCGCAGCATGAGGCGATGCGAGACGATTTCCGATGAACGCCTGCCTTGCCTTGCCCCACTGTTGAACGAAACGCACGTCGAGAACGTTGTTTCTTTGCCGAGAGCGAGCATGGCGCATGGTTCGGGCGGACAGGCCCCACCTGAAAACACCTCGCAGCAAGCTCCGCAATAGCACCCCCTGAAAAGCGACGCTCCGGCCTGGCGGGCTAGTCCGACCGGAGCGCCGTCCCCAAATCGAGCCGGATAGGGGCGGCCCGACAGCATCAAAGCTAGATCGGCAAGGCTTAACGAGTTGCAACTTTTACCGAAACCTTTGTCGATGGTTAACCTGTGAATGGCGCGTTGTTTTTCGGACCGGCCAGGTTCCGACAGATTCGGCACCCGGAGAATACTTGACTCCGTCAACTAAGCCCTGGAAGGTTCGCTCATCACCGGAGCGGAAGGGCGTCCGTGCCAACTATCATCGATCAGAACATCGCTGCGGTACGCCGGTTCAACCGCTTCTACACCCAGCGGCTTGGATTGCTGCACGCCGGCGGGCTCTACGCTCCATTTTCACTCACCGAAGCGCGTGTGCTTTATGAGCTCGCGCAACGGCCCGAGTGCACTGCCTCACAGCTCGCGAGCGAGCTTGCGCTCGACGGCGGGTATCTCAGTCGCATTCTCCACGGCTTCGAGAGCGACCGTTTCATTGCGCGCGTCCGTGCAGCCCATGATGGCCGTCAAGCGCTCTTGTCGCTGACCCGCAAGGGACAGCAGCAATTTGCCCGGCTCGACCGGCGCGCGCGAACGCAGGTGGCGGTGCTGCTGAAGAGGATCCCCGTCGCCGCTCAGCGGCGAATGGTCGGGGCGATGGACACGATCGAGACGACGATCTGTCTTCGCGAGGCGAGCAACGCGGGTTGTGTGCTTCGGCCGCCCCGAGCCGGCGAGATGGGGTGGGTGGTAGCGCGACATGGCGCGATCTATGCGGAAGAGTACGGCTGGGGCTTGCGCTTCGAGGCGCTGGTTGCGGACATAGTTGCGCAGTTCGCGAGGAGCCACGATCGCAGGCGCGAGCGCTGCTTCATCGCCGAGCTCGCAGGTGAGCCGGTAGGATCGGCTTTCGTGATGCGATCCTCCCAGGAGGTCGCCAAGCTCCGGCTGCTGATCGTGGAACCGAAGGCGCGCGGGCTTGGTATTGGTCGCCAGCTCGTGGAACAGAGCCTGGAGTTCGCCCGGCGAGCCGGGTATGAATCGATGACCCTGTGGACGCAGAAGGTTCTGACGAGCGCGCGCAAGATCTATGCTCAGACCGGATTCAAGCTGGTGGGCTCCAGGCGGCACCGCACATGGGGCGTCAACGTGATCGGCGAAACATGGCAGCGCCGCCTCTGAATAGCGCTGTTCGCGAAGGGTAGAGCGCCCGTCACCCCGCGGGGCCCCTCTATCGCTCCTGCGTACCCATCTATATGAGGGCGTGAAACGGCCAGAATCGCGCCATACGAAGGCCCTCCAAGTTCGCGCTGTCACAGCCCGGGAACTGATCCAATGAGCGAGCCGAGCGGCACGCATCCCTTTGCTCCTTTCGAATGGCTGCTGTCGCTGCGGTATCTGCGCGCACGCCGGCAGGAAGGATTCATCTCGGTCAATGCGGGATTCTCTTTCCTTGGCATCATGCTCGGCGTTGCGACGCTCATCATCGTGATGGCGGTGATGAACGGATTTCGCAAGGAGCTGCTCGACAAGATACTCGGCCTTAACGGGCATCTTTTGATTCAACCCCTCGAATCCCCGCTTACGGACTGGAGCGAGGTGGCCGATCGCGTCGGGCAGGTCGAAGGCATCAAGCTTGCCGCGCCGATCGTGGAAGGGCAGGCACTCGCATCTTCGCCGTTCAGCGCCGCCGGCGTGCTCTTGCGCGGCGTGCGCGCCGCGGATCTCGTCAAGCTCCCATCCATCGCCAACAACATCCGGCAAGGAACGCTCGAGGGTTTTGACGAAGGGCAGGGGGTTGCGATAGGGCGCCGACTCGCCGATCAGCTCTCTCTGCACGCCGGCGACAGCGTCACTCTGGTTGCCCCGCGCGGCGCTGTCACCCCGATGGGCACGACCCCGCGCATCAAGTCCTACAAGGTCGCAGCAGTGTTCGAAGTCGGCATGTCGGAATACGACGCCGCGTTCGTGTTCATGCCGTTGCCGGAGGCGCAAGCCTATTTCAACCGTGCCGGAGATGTCACCGCGATCGAGGTCTATACCGAAAATCCCGATCGGATCGACCGGTACCGCAAGCTGATAGCCGACGCCGCGAATCGTCCGATCTTCATGGTCGACTGGCGCCAGCGCAACGCGACCTTCTTCAATGCGTTGCAGGTCGAGCGCAATGTGATGTTCCTGATCCTGACTATCATCGTGATCGTCGCGGCATTCAACATCACTTCCGGGCTCATTATGCTGGTGAAGGACAAGGGGCGAGACATAGGTATCCTGCGCACGATGGGGGTCACGCAAGGGGCGATCATGCGGGTGTTCATGATGACGGGTGCCTCGGTTGGGGTGGTGGGCACGTTGGTCGGCTTTCTGCTCGCGCTGCTGATATGCCTGAACATCGAATCCATCCGGCGGTTCATATCCTGGCTGACCAACACTGAATTGTTTTCGCCGGAGCTCTACTTCCTCTCCAAGTTGCCCGCCGACGTTGATGCCGGTGAGACAACGGCGGTGGTGATCATGGCGCTCGCATTATCTCTGTTGGCTACCCTCTATCCGGCCTGGCGCGCGGCGCGCCTCGATCCGGTCGAGGCGCTGCGATATGAATGAGCACACCATCGAGCGAGAGGCGAGGGCAGCGGCCGCCGCGAATGCGCCCAAGCAACCGCCCATCCTGTTTCTCCACGGCGTCGACCGACATTACCGGCAGGGCAGCACCATCCTGCATATTCTCAAGGGCGCAGAGGTTGCGATCTGGCCAGGCCAGTCCGTCGCGCTGGTTGCGCCCTCGGGCGCAGGCAAGTCGACGCTGCTGCACATTGCCGGGCTGCTGGAGCACCCGGATGCCGGCGAGGTCTTCGTCGACGAGGTAGCCACGTCGGGCCTTTCGGACGCGGAGCGCACCCGAATCCGCCGCAGCGAGATAGGTTTCGTTTATCAGTTCCATCATCTGCTGATGGAATTCTCGGCCCTCGAGAATGTCGTCATACCGCAGATGGTGCGGGGCCTGTCGCAGCCGGAAGCGACCAAGCGTGCGACCGACCTGCTCGCCTATCTCGGCCTCAAGCAACGGCTCACGCACCGGCCGGCAGAGCTCTCCGGCGGCGAGCAGCAGCGGGTCGCGATCGCACGCGCGGTCGCCAATGCCCCGCGAATTCTGCTTGCTGACGAGCCAACGGGCAATCTCGACCCGAAGACGTCCGATCAGGTCTTCTCCGGCCTGACCGAGCTCGTGGAAGCATCAGGACTGGCCGTGCTGGTCGCCACCCATAACATGGACATCGCCGCCCGCATGCACCGTCGCGTGACCATTCGAGACGGTCTGGTCGTCGAGCTGGAATAAGCGGTTTTTTGCGTTGACCGCCTGCATGGCGAGTGCTAAGAACAAACTAGGAACGGATTTGCCCGAGTTCCTGTTAGACCCGTCGGCGCGCGCGCCGGCGACCCAGACATTTTCCACGTTTGGTTGGGCGATTCCGGGCGACGCTATGCCCGTTCGTCATCTCGCAGAACGAACCCGAGTGATGGCCACGTGAGTTGAGTATTTTAACCTGCGGCTGTTTTGACAGGGTCATTCAACCATTTTCAGCATTTTGCACAAACGCACAAACGAAGCCAACGGAGGAGAATTTAACAAAACCAATTGTTTGGCATAAGTTCTACAATCGAAGCTTTAAATTGCGTGAGTTATGGCCCCAGCGAACTAACGGCCAGAACTCCTCTTGACATGGAACATATGGTGAACTATGTTCTCTCTTTGTTCAGATTCGGAGGTCTTCCATGTTCCGTGCAGTAGTCGAAGAAGCTGCCGCGCTTGCGTCAGTTGCGCTGTTCATCGGCACGCTTGCCATCTGGGTGCAAATCCTTGCCGTACTTTGAAGCGGCAACTTGCATCGGAGCTGGGGATAACCGGAGAGGAAGCGGCTAATCCGGCGTTCGCGGTAGACAGCGTCGGTTGAGGCTCACACAGTCGCGAGCCCGACTGCGAATCGCGAGGCTCGAATGCCCGGCTTCGTCCACCTGCATGTGCATTCGTCTTATTCCCTGCTCGAAGGCGCCCTCACCATTGCGCGGCTCGCCGAGCTCGCCAAATCCGATCAGCAGCCCGCCCTTGCACTGACCGACACCGATAATCTGTTCGGCGCGCTGGAATTCTCGGAGAAAATGGCCAGTGCGGGAATCCAGCCGATCGTGGGCTGTGCAGTCGGCATCGACTTTGCCGACCAGGAGAATGGGACGAGGAACGGCGGCAACGGAGCCGCTCGCTTCGTGCCGCGGATTGCTCTCTTGGCCGCCCGCGAAACGGGCTACCGCAGTCTGTTGCGGTTTAATTCGCGCGCGTTTCTGGACACTGCCCCGGGCCAGCAGCCGCATCTCAAGCTTGCATGGCTGGAAGGCGAGACGGAGGGCCTCATAGCGCTGAGCGGCGGGCCGAATGGTCCGCTGGATGGGACACTCCTCGCAGGCCAGGCTGCGCTCGCAGAGGAGCGATGCAAGAGCCTGGCGCGTCTGTTCGGCGATCGCTTCTACATCGAGCTCCAGCGCCATGGCACTCCCGCCGAACGCGCGACGGAGCCTGCGCTCGTCGAGCTTGCCTATGCTTGCGGCATACCCCTCGTGGCCAGCAACGAGCCTTTCTTTGCCGGGCGCGATGACTACGAGGCGCATGACGCTCTCATCTGCATCGCCGAAGGCCGGCTGCTGATGGACAGCGATCGGCGTCATCTTACGGCCGAGCATCGCTTCAAGAGCCGGGCAGAAATGACGGCGCTGTTTGCCGATCTGCCCGAGGCTGCGGCTTCGACCGTCGAGATCGCGCGACGCTGTGCCTTCCGCCCGCGCGTGCGTACGCCGATCCTGCCCCGCTTCTCCGTCGGCGAAGACAATCGTGCTGTCGATGAAGCTCACGCATTGCGCGAGCGCGCGCACGCTGGTCTGGCGCGACGGCTCGCCGCGCATGGAACAGCACCCGGGAGCACGGCTGAGGATTATTACCGACGATTGTCGTTCGAGCTCGGCGTCATCGAAGCGATGAAATATCCTGGATACTTCCTTATCGTCTCCGATTTCATCCAGTGGGCGAAGACGCGCGGCATTCCGGTAGGGCCGGGCCGCGGCTCGGGTGCGGGCTCGCTTGTGTCCTACGCTCTCACGATTACGGACCTTGATCCCATTCGCTTCGGGCTGTTGTTCGAGCGCTTCTTGAATCCAGAACGCGTGTCGATGCCCGATTTCGACATCGATTTTTGTCAGGATCGGCGCGATGAGGTCATTAGCTATGTCCAGGAACGCTACGGCCGCGAGCGGGTGGCACAGATCATAACCTTTGGGACGCTGCAGGCACGCGGGGTGCTGCGCGACGTGGGTCGCGTGCTCCAGATGCCCTATGGCCAAGTGGACAAGCTCTGCAAGCTGGTCCCGCAGAATCCCCTCAACCCCGTCACGCTCGCGCGCGCCATCGACGATGAGCCTCGTCTGCAGGCGGCCCGTGACGCGGATCCGGTGGTAAGGCGCGCCTTCGACATCGCGCAAAAGCTCGAAGGCCTGCATCGCCATGCCTCGACGCATGCGGCAGGTATTGTGATCGGGGAGCGGCCGCTGACCGAACTGGTGCCGCTCTATCGGGACCCAAAATCGCTGATGCCTGTCACCCAGTTTAACATGAAATGGGTCGAGCAGGCCGGCCTGGTAAAATTCGACTTCCTTGGACTAAAGACGCTCACGGTGCTGCAAACGGCGGTGGTGCTCCTGCGCAAGCGCGGGGTCGAAATCGACTTGGCAATGATCTCGCTGGAGGATCAAAAAACATACACCGCGCTGGCGCGTGCTGAAGCGGTGGGCATCTTCCAGCTGGAAAGTCAGGGCATGCGCCGGGCCTTGCTCGACATGCGACCCGACCGTTTCGAGGACATCATTGCACTGGTTGCGCTCTACAGACCGGGGCCCATGGCGAATATTCCCAGTTACTGCGCTCGCAAGCACGGCCGCGAGGTGGCCGATTATATCCATCCCAAGCTCGAGCCTGTGCTGCGAGAGACCTTCGGGGTCATCGTCTATCAGGAACAAGTGATGCAGGCGGCACAACTGCTCGCAGGTTACTCGCTGGGCGAAGCCGACCTGCTACGGCGCGCCATGGGAAAAAAGATCCGCAGCGAGATGCAGAAGCAGCGCACTCGCTTCGTGTCCGGTTGTGTCGAACGCGGTATCGATCAAGGGCAGGCCGAGGCGATCTTTGAGCTGCTCGAGCGCTTTGCCGATTACGGGTTCAACAAGAGCCACGCCGCAGCCTATGCGCTGGTCGCGTATCAGACGGCCTACATGAAGGCGAACTATCCGGTCGAGTTCTTGGCCGCCTCGATGACGCTGGATATGGGCAACACCGACAAGCTTTCGGAGTTCAAGGCCGAGGCCGAGCGCCTCGGCGTCAAAGTCGAGCCCCCTTCGATCAACCATTCCGGTATCGTGTTCGAGGTGCAGGGCAACACGATTCATTACGCCCTCGCCGCCCTCAAAGGCGTGGGACGCCAGGCAGTGGAAGCGGTCGTCGAGGCGCGGGGCAACCAGCCATTCCGTGATCTTGCGGATTTCGCGAGCCGCATCAATCCGCGTTCGGTCAACAAGCGGGTGCTTGAGAGTTTGGCGGCTGCCGGAGCGTTCGATGCGTTGGAAGGAAACCGCGCTCAGGTATTTGCGGGAGCCGACGTAATGCTCGCCGTCGCCCAGCGGCAGCACGAGGTCCATACCAGCGGCGCTCTTGAGTTTTCATTCGGCGGCTCGGCGAGAAGCCGTGCCATCCAGTTGCCGAATATGGAGGCTTGGCTTCCCGCGGAACGCCTGCAGAAAGAGTTCGAAGCCATAGGGTTTTTTCTCACCGGCCACCCGCTTGACGATTACACGGCCGCGATCAAGCAGATGCAATTGCAGTTCTGGGCGGAATTCTCGCGCAGTGTGCGAGGTGGCGCGAGCACGGGCCGCGTGGCGGCGATCGTGCTCACGCGCATGGAGAAGAGAACACGCAACGGCGGCAAGATGGGAATCATCGGGCTTTCGGACCCTACCGGCCACTACGAGGTCGTGGTCTTTTCCGAAGGCTTGCAACAGTTCCGCGATGTGCTCGAGCCGGGAACGCCGGTGTTGCTGAGCTTATCGGCCGAATTGCAGGGCGACGATGTGCGCGCTCGCATCCAATTGGTTGAGCCGCTCGATCAGGCTGCCGCCAGGTTCTCGAAGAGGCTGCGCATATTCCTGCGCGGCGAAGGTCCGATCGAGAGTGTGGCCAAACGGCTCGAGCGCCCGGCCGAGCGTCCGCCACAAGATAAGGCAGACGGCGAGGTTGCGCTCATTTTGCTGCTGGAGGGCGTAGAAGTGGAGGTAAAGCTGCCTGGGCGTTTCAAGCTCTCCCCGCAGATTGCTGGCGCCATAAAGGCGGTCCCCGGAGTGGTGGCAGTCGAGGCAATGTAGTGCCCCGTCGGGGCTAGTCGAGCCGGCCGGGTTGCCCTGCGATCATTATGCGACGTACCGATCGGCGGTCTTCGTCTTGTCGATCCCGGTCCTGTCGATCCCGGTCCGATCCCGGTCCTTGCATGGGGGGATTCGCCCCTATATAAGGCCCTGATCTCACACGCGGACCATGGGCCAAACGCCCGTCCGGTAGCTCCTTCACTGAGCGGTTCAGGAGGGGCTCGCAGGTCTGCGGCGGTTCAACCGGAGAAAAGAAAAGTGGCTGTTCCCGAATTCTCCATGCGCCAGCTGCTGGAGGCTGGTGTCCATTTCGGCCATCAGGCTCATCGCTGGAATCCGAAGATGTCGGAATACATTTTCGGAGCCCGCAACAACATCCACATCATCGATCTCGCCCAGTCTGTGCCCATGCTGCATCGCGCCTTGCAGGCGGTGAGCGACACGGTAGCCAATGGCGGCCGTATCCTCTTCGTCGGCACCAAGCGTCAAGCACAGGACGCGATTGCCACCGCCGCCAAGAAGTCGGCTCAATACTACGTCAACTCGCGTTGGCTCGGCGGTACTCTTACCAACTGGAAGACGATTTCTCAATCCATTAATCGCTTGCGCAAGCTCGACGAGATGCTTTCGTCAGGCGCGTCGCAAGGCTACACCAAGAAGGAACGCCTGACTTTGCAACGCGAGCGCGACAAGCTCGACCGCGCGCTCGGTGGAATCAAGGACATGGGCGGGCTGCCTGACCTTCTCTTCGTCATCGATACGAACAAGGAAGATATTGCCATCAAGGAGGCGCGCCGGCTGGGGCTGCCCGTGGCCGCCATCGTGGACACGAATTGCGATCCGGACGGCATCACTTATGTCGTGCCCGGCAATGACGATGCGAGCCGCGCGATTACCCTGTACTGCGACCTGATCGCGAAGGCTGCCATAGACGGCATTTCACGCGCGCAAGGGGAGCTTGGGATTGATACCGGTGCAGCAGCCGAACCAACGCCGGAAGAGGTTCCCGCGGCGGCCGAAGGACCCGGCTACGAGGTGCTGTCCGGGCCACGCGGCGTTGCGGACGACCTGAAGAAACTCCATCACATGTCCCCGGCGATCGAAAAGAAGCTCCACGATCTTGGTATTTTTCATTTCTGGCAGATTGCGGGACTGGGGCCCGAGGCCGCTCGCAGCATCGGTGAAGAAGTGGGGCTTCCCGGGCGCATGGACGGATGGATCGCGCAGGCCAAGGAATTGACGGCAGAGTGAACGTTTGGTCGCGTCGCGTCATGCAGCGGGGTGCAGCGAGCGCGTAAAGGGTTCAGTGTGTGGATTAGACAATCGCGGCGCGCAGGAGCCCGGCCACGCCGCACAGAGGGTCGCATTGATGGCGAATATCAGCGCACAGATGGTGAAGGAACTCCGTGAGCGCACGGGGGCAGGGATGATGGATTGCAAGGGTGCCCTCAGCGATACGGCGGGCGATATGGAGCAAGCCGTCGACCTCCTGCGCAAGAAGGGGCTCGCCAAAGCGGCCAGGAAAGCCGGCCGTATCGCCGCGGAAGGCCTGATCGGAGTAGCAGTAGATGGGCTGAAAGGCGTGGTGGTCGAGGTCAATTCGGAGACCGATTTCGTTGCGCGCAACGAGCTGTTTCAGGGCCTGGTGAAGATGATCGCCAATGTCGGCCTCACCGTCGGAGCCGACGTGGAAAAGATCAAGCGGGCGAAGGTCGGCAGCTTGAGCGTCGAGGATGCCATCGCAGACACCGCCGCCAAAATCGGTGAGAATATGTCGCTGCGAAGGGCATCTTCCTTGACCGTCCCCAAGGGCATCATTGCAAGCTACGTTCACAATTCCGTTGACGAAGGGCTAGGGAAGATCGGCGTGCTGATCGGTCTCGAATCGGACAGCAAGAGTGACGAGCTCAGGAGATTCGGGCGGATGCTAGCCATGCATGTTGCAGCCTCCAACCCTCAGGCGGTCGATTCTGCAGGTCTTCCGCCGGAGCTGGTACGCCGGGAGAGGGAGGTGCTGGCCGACAAGTTCAAAGCCCAAGGCAAGCCGGCGCATATCATCGACAAGATTGTCGAATCAGGTCTCAAGACGTTCTACACTGAGGTTTGCCTCCTCGATCAGGCCTTTATCCACGAGCCGGACAAGAGCGTTGCCCAATCCATCAAACAGGCCGAGGACGCTGCGGGGGCGCCGATTAAAGTTGCAGGATTCATACGCTACGCTCTCGGCGAGGGTATCGATCGCCCCGACACCGATTTTGCGGCTGAGGTGGCTGCAGCGGGACGGGGCTGATGTCAGTCGTGATCTAGCGGGCAGCGACCCGGGATTACGCAGCATGGCTGAGCCTCCCTACCGTCGCGTTATCATAAAAGTGTCGGGGGAGGCTCTCGTCGGTCCCGGCGGCTTCGGCATTCACCAACCCACTCTTGAGCGGATTGCGACAGATGTGGTGGCTGCGCGCGGGAGTGGGGTTGCAATCGGCATCGTGATCGGCGGGGGCAATATTTTTCGAGGCGTAAGCGTCTCGAAAAACGGCATCCCCCGCGCGACTGGCGACATGATGGGCATGCTCGCCACCGTGATGAATGGCCTGGCGCTGGAGAGCGCTCTGCAAAAAGCCGGCGCATCGGCACGCGTGATGTCTGCCCTGGCCATGCCTGGCGTTTGCGAATCCTACGAACGAGGACGGGCATTGCGGCTGCTCGCTGGCGACCACGTCCTGGTGTTTTCCGGAGGTATCGGAAACCCGTTCTTTACGACGGACACGACAGCCGTTTTGCGGGCCGCCGAAATCGGAGCCGATGCGGTGTTCAAGGCCACGGATGTCGATGGCGTCTACAGTGCGGATCCGAAAAAGGATGGAAGCGCGCGTCGATACGAGCACTTGACCCACGGCGAGGCAATCGCACGCAACCTGAAAGTAATGGATATCACCGCTTTCGCCCTTGCTCGAGAATGTCACATGCCTATCATCGTGTTCTCGGTTCGAGACTCAGGCGCGATTAGTGCGGTGTTGCGGGGAGAAGGACGTTTCACCATCGTCCGCGACTGAAGCGCATCAAAACAACTTCACCGACCGAAGGCGGGGGGATTAAACCGATCGAGGTCATCATGGCCACTCCAATACACGATCTCAATGAGCTCAAAAGGCGCATGCAGGGCGCGCTCCAGCTGTTGAAGCAGGAGCTGGGGGGACTGCGTACCGGCCGGGCCTCTGCAAGCTTGCTGGACCCGATTCAGGTTGAGGCGTATGGCACGCATATGCCGCTCAACCAGGTTGCGACGATCAGCGTGCCTGAGCCGCGACTGTTATCGGTGCAAGTCTGGGACAGATCGATGGTCCACGCCGTAGAGAAAGCCATCGCAGCCTCCAACCTAGGTCTCACTCCTTCGACGGAAGGTCAGGTTCTGCGCTTGCGTATTCCGGAGCTGAACGAGGAGCGCCGGCGCGAGCTCGTAAAAGTGGCGCACAAATACGCCGAGGCTGCCCGGGTGGCGGTGCGTCACGTCCGACGCGACGGACTGGATGTGCTCAAAAAGCTCGAGAAGGATCACAAAATCAGCGAAGACGACGGAAAGCGATCTGCCGAGCAGGTGCAAAAGGCGACGGACGAGGCAATCGCGGACATCGACAGAATGCTTGCGACTAAGGAAAAAGAAGTGCTCACGGTGTAGGGATCGGCAGAATGTCCCAAGCTGAGTCGCTCCGCGCAGTCCGCATCGCCAATCTTGCCGTGCCGCGGCATGTGGCCATTATCATGGATGGGAACGGGCGTTGGGCGGCCGCGCGGGGATTGCCGAGGGGGGAGGGGCATCGGCGCGGGGTCGAGGCGCTGCGCCGAACAGTCCGGGCAGCGGGTGATCTCGGCATCGGGTTTCTGACCATTTTTTCCTTCAGTGCCGAGAACTGGACAAGACCGCCGTCTGAGGTCCGTGAGCTGATGGCGCTATTGCGCCGGTTCATCCGGCACGATCTTGCGGAGCTGCACCATAGCGGCGTGCGTGTCCGCGTCATCGGAGAGAGAGAGAGCCTCGACCGGGATATCCGGCGACTTTTGGACGAAGCCGAGCAGCTCACCAAGGACAATGACAAGCTTGTGCTGGTTGTTGCGTTCAACTACGGGGCTCGACAGGAGATCGCCAGGGCGGCGCAGCGGCTCGCGTTAGCCGTGTCCGCAGGAGATCTGGCGGTCAGCGATATTAGCGCTGACAAGCTCGGCAGTTGCCTCGATGCGCCCGATCTGCCCGATCCGGATCTCATTATTCGCACCAGCGGGGAGCAACGGCTTTCAAATTTTCTCCTGTGGCAGGCTGCCTACAGCGAGCTGATCTTTGTTCCGAGCCATTGGCCCGATTTCGACCGCGCTACCCTCGAAAGCGCAATCGCCGAATATCGCGGCCGTGAACGCCGTTTTGGTGGCCTGATAGCGCGTACCGGGTGACGAGGTGTGACGGGTTCGCATTGGACGCATCGGTTGGCCGGGTCTCAGTTGGGAGGTGGTGAGTTTGTGTTGCGCGTGTGCTCGGCACTGGTGCTTGCGCCGCTTGCGATTGCGACCGCATATGTTGGAGGGTGGCTGTTCGCTGCATTCTGGGCAGCAGCCGCGATCGGCATTTTTTGCGAGTGGCTTTGGCTCGTCACCCAGTTCCGCGCGCGTGCTGCACTGGTCACGGGCGCAGCGACCATCGCGCTCGCAGCTGCAATTGCAGCCGCTGGCCATGTTCCGGTGGCCATCGCGGTCCTCGCAGCAGGTACGGTCGGCCCGCTAACTCTCGCTCCGCAAAGCCGCCGCCTGTGGCTTGCAGCCGGCTTGCTTTACGCAGGCTCGATTGCTGTTGCGCCGATCCTGCTGCGCTCTGATCCCGCAACCGGATTTCTGACGATCGTTTTGCTGTTTGCGGTCGTGTGGAGTACCGACATCATCGCCTATTTCCTCGGCCGCGCGATTGGCGGGCCGAAACTGATGCCGCGCGTGAGTCCTCGAAAAACGTGGTCGGGCGCGCTGAGCGGCACAGGAGCTGCTATTGTTTCGGCACTGGCTGTTGCCTATGCGGGCGGCCTTACAGTCACCTTCCCGCTGGCCGTGCTTGCCTGCGCCCTGTCGGTGTCCGCGCAGGCGGGAGACCTGCTCGAATCCGCTCTCAAGCGCAAATTCGGCGCGAAGGATGCGAGTCAGCTTATCCCTGGACACGGAGGACTGATGGACCGATTAGACGGGTTTGCAGCTGCGAGCTTCTTGGCTGTGCTGATCGGTGTCGTGCGGGGAGGGTTCGAGACTCCTGGACGTGGCCTGTTGGCGTGGTGAGCACATAAAGATGGAGCAACCGGCTGCCGAGGGTATCGGATCTGCTCACGTCAATGAGCGGCGAACGGTGAGCCTGCTTGGGGCTACGGGTTCGATCGGGGCCAGCACTCTCGATCTCATCAAACGCGCCGGTGATCGCTACAGGGTTGTGGCCGTGTGCGCGAACAGGAACGTTGCGGCGCTTGCCGCATTGGCGCGTGAGTTCGATGCCGAGTTCGCGGCGGTTGGGGATCCTGACGGCTTTGCTGAGCTAAAAGACGCGCTGTTTGGAACAGGAATAGAAATCGGGGCTGGCGAAAATGCTGTGATTGAGGCTGCCCAGCGACCAGCCGAATGGGTCATTGCAGCAATCACCGGTGCGGCCGGGCTGAAGTCCACGCTCGCTGCTGCCGAGCGGGGGGCAATTGTGGCTTTGGCCAACAAGGAGACCCTGGTCTGCGCAGGCGGTTTGTTTATGCGCCGCGCCGCCGCATCCGGCGCCACTGTTCTTCCGGTCGATTCCGAGCATAACGCCCTGTTCCAGGCGATGAGAGGAAGCCGTCGAGAAGACGTTCATCGCGTCATTTTGACCGCCTCCGGGGGCCCGTTTCGCACAGCTGGCATCGAAGCTATCAAGGCCGCAACCGTCGAGCAGGCGCTCAAGCATCCCAATTGGTCGATGGGTCCAAAGGTGACAATCGATTCGGCGACCATGATGAACAAAGGCCTTGAGCTGATTGAGGCTCACCACCTCTTCGATCTGCGCCCCGACCAAATCGACATCCTCGTTCACCCGCAATCAATCGTGCACAGCTTGGTCGAATACTGCGATGGCTCCGTCATTGCGCAGCTCGGCAACCCCGACATGCGGATTCCCATTGCATACTGCCTAGGGTGGCCCCGGGCGCGGCTTGCGACCCCCGCACCGCAACTCGATCTGGCGCGCCTGGGATCTCTGACCTTTGAGGACCCCGACGTTACGCGGTTTCCAGCTCTATCGCTCGCGCGCGGCGCACTCGAGGCGGGTGGGGCGGCTCCGACCGTACTCAATGCCGCCAACGAAGTCGCGGTAGACGAATTCCTTGCCGGATCCCTGAAATTTGCCGATATAACCGGCTTGGTTGAGGCGGCACTGGATGCGGCCGTCCGCCAGGACTGGGTCAGAGAGCCGCAAGACGTTGAAGAGGCACTCTTCATTGACCATAATACCAGATTAATAGCGCGCGATATCTTGCCAGAAATTGCCGCAAAGGCATCCTAGAAAGTCCGGTCGGGGAACTTTCGATGGGCGGCTGGGGAACACTGGGCCAATGAGTTTTGAATTTCTGTCTGGGATCAACATGCTGGGTTCAAGCGTGTTGGGCATTGTTATTCCCTTTTTGTTCGTGCTCACGCCCGTGGTGTTTTTCCATGAGCTTGGCCATTTCCTTGTCGCGCGCTGGTGCGGCGTCAAAATCCTGGTCTTTTCCATTGGTTTCGGCCCGGAACTGTTCGGTTTCAACGACCGCCACGGCACGCGGTGGAAAATCGCCGGCATCCCATTGGGCGGATACGTAAAGTTCTTCGGGGATGAAAATGCGGCGAGCGCCCCTGATTTGGCGGCAATAGCCCGCATGACGCAGGAGCAGCGTCGCGAGAGCTTCATCGACCAGTCGGTAGGGCGAAGAGCAGCCATTGTTTGCGCGGGGCCCCTGGCGAATTTCGTGCTCGCGATTGCGATTTTCGCGAGTCTCTTCGCGATTTTCGGCAAGCCGAGCACCTCTCCTCGGGTAGATGCAGTCCAGCCTGGAAGCGCGGCCGAGACTGCGGGCTTCAAGCCTGGCGATTTGGTGTTGAGCATCAACGGAAGTCCGATCGACAGCTTTTCGGACATGCAGCAGATCGTCAGCACAAGCGCTGGTGAAACCCTGCTGTTCGAGGTCGAGCGGGGCGGCTCGCACGTCGAGTTCAAAGCGGTGCCGGCGCTGAAGGAAGTGAAGGACAGGTTCGGCAATGTGCACCATCAAGGCATTCTGGGTATCACCCGGTCACCTTCGCCGGATGACGCGCATTTCCAGCCTGTTGGGGCTTTCAAAGCACTTGAGCTCGGGGTTCAAAGGACCTGGTTCGTAGCCGAGCGCACGCTGTCCTACATCGGAGGAGTCATCGTGGGACGCGAGGCCCCGGATCAACTCGGTGGGCCTATCCGGATTGCCCAGGTTTCGGGTCAGGTGGCAGCCGAAGGCCTGCCGTCACTGATTAGCCTGGCAGCGGTGCTCTCGGTGTCGATCGGTCTGCTCAATCTGTTTCCTGTGCCGCTGCTCGATGGCGGGCACCTTTTGTTTTACCTAATCGAAGCGGCGAGGGGCAGACCGCTATCCGAGCGCGCCCAGGAGGTGGGCTTCCGCATAGGGCTCGCAATTGTCCTGATGTTGATGATCTTCGCCACATATAACGACGTCCTACAACTGTGGCGCTCGAACACGGGGAGTTAGACAACCAAGGCTGCATCGGATCGGTTTGGGGGACGACCTTTCTCGTGAGCATCCTCGTTCATGGGGATGCTTAAAGGGGACGACAAAGGCGCGTGGGGGAATGAAGCTCGGTTTGCGGATTGTTCGGGGGCTCGGCTTGGCTTGCCTTGTCCTCGGGGGCGTTTTGTTGAGCGTTGCCGCCGTTTCAGTCACGGCGCGCGACGCCTATGCTCAGGCGCTCACCATCAACTCCATTATTGTCCAGGGCAACCAGCGCGTCGAGTCGGATACGATTCGCTCATACTTCCGGCCGGGACCAAGCGGTCGATTGGACGCGTTCCAGATCGATGAAGGCGTGAAGGCACTGTATGCCACCGGTCTGTTTCAGGACGTCCGACCGAGTATTCAAGGCGGAAGGCTCATCATTACCGTCGTCGAAAATCCGGTAATCAATCGCATTGCCTTCGAGGGCAACAAGAAGGTCAAGGATGAGCAGCTTAGATCCGAAATCCAGTCGAAGGAACGGGGAACGCTTTCGCGCCCCGTTGTCCAGGCGGATGTCGCGCGCCTGGTCGAAATCTATCGGCGCGGCGGACGGTTTGACGTTCATGTCGAACCCAAGATCATCGAGCTTCCGAATAACCGCGTCGATCTCGTCTTCGAAATCAGCGAGGGCGCTAAAACCGGCGTCAAGGTCATCCAGTTCATCGGCAATCGCGCGTATTCAGGCTACCGACTAAAGGATGTGATTAAGACAACCGAAACGGGCCTGTTGGCATTCCTGCAGACCGGCAATATTTACGATCCCGACCGGATCGAGGCTGATCGGGAGCTGCTGCGGCGCTTCTACCTCAAGCACGGCTTCATAGACGTTCGGGTGGTCTCCGCCCTCGGCGAATATGATCCGGCGCGACGGGGGTTTGTGGTCACCTTCACCATCGAGGAGGGGGAGCAATATCGCATCGGAAGCGTCGATGTTCAGTCGACCATCCGGGGGCTCAACCCGTGGCTGCTGCGGCCGAAGCTGCGGACCTTCCCTGGCGATGTCTATAATGCCGAGGCGGTCGAGAAGACCGTCGAGGAGATGACGATCGAAGCCGCCAAGCAGGGTTTCGCATTTGCCACCGTTCGGCCCCGTGCGGCGCGTGACAATCAAACGAGGACGGTCGGTCTCGTTTTCATGGTCGAGGAGGGACAACGGGCCTATATCGAGCGCATCAACGTCCGAGGCAATAGTCGCACCCGCGAGTATGTTATCCGGCGCGAATTCGATATTGCGGAAGGTGATGCCTACAATCGTGCTCTCGTGAATCGGGCTGAACGCCGCCTGAAGAATCTGGGGTATTTCAAATCCGTCAAGATCACGCCGGAGCCAGGGTCCGCCCCTGACCGCGTCATCCTGAACGTGGACCTGGAGGAACAGTCGACCGGCGAGTTCCAGGTGTCAGGGGGTTATTCAACCGCGGACGGGTTCCTGGCGGAGGTCAGCGTCTCTGAAAGAAACCTGTTAGGACGGGGGCTGTTTGCCAAGGCATCCGTGCAATATGGACAGTATGCGCGCGGAGTCCAGCTGTCGTTCGTCGAGCCGTATTTTCTCGGATACCGCGTAGCATTCGGAGTTGATTTGTTCGGGAAGCAACAACTCCCGACGAGCTATATCTCGTACTCTACGACGACGGTAGGAGGGGCCGCGCGCCTCGGATTTGCCCTGCGGGAAGATCTCGCGCTTCAGATACGGTATTCGCTGTCTCGGCAGGAAGTTTCGCTGCCGCAATACCTGAATGACTGCATCCTATCGCCGAACGCTCCGATCAATGGAGGCCCCGGGGTAGGCCCGTTTGACATCTGCTTTTTGAATGGGGAAGCCTCGCTCGCCGTGCGCCGAGAGCTTGCAAATGGCGCGGTCCTGACCTCCGCGTTGGGCTACTCGCTTAGCTATAACAATCTCGATAACAACAAAAGCCCGACCCAAGGCATGCTTGCGGAGCTGCGGCAGGATTTTGCCGGGCTTGGCGGCAATGTGCGGTTCGTGCGCACGGCCGGGGACGTGTACGGTTATCATGAGATCGTGAGCGATCTCATCGGCACCCTGCATTTGCAAGGTGGACACATCGCGGGATGGGGCTGCGGACAGAACAATAATGGATCGCTCCTCGACACGCCGGCGGAATGCCTGCGCATGCTCGATCATTTCCAGATGGGCCCGAATCTCGTGCGCGGATTTGCGCCTGCAGGAATTGGGCCGCGTGACCTGTCCCGCTTTGGCCTCACGGGTACTGGAGATGCCTTGGGCGGCACAATGTATTGGGGTGCGAGCTTTGAAATGCAGACGCCCCTCTATTTTCTGCCCAAGGACGCCGGGATCAAGATCGCCGCCTATGCCGACGCCGGATCCTTGTGGGACTATCGCGGTCCAACCAGCTGGGCCGCCACAGGCGAGACATTGTCCGGCTCGATCTGCGCCGCACCCCCGTGCCCGCTCGACAATGCCATGCATATCCGATCGTCGGTGGGTGTGGGTGTGATTTGGGATTCCCCGTTCGGGCCGCTGCGGTTCGATTACGCGATTCCTCTGACACAACAACCGTACGATAACACCCAGCGATTTCGCTTTGGCGGCGGAGCCAAATTCTGATTCCGGCGCGGATTTCTGGTCCGATACGCGGTCCAGCAACGGCAGTTTGGATGATCGGCAATGCGAGGTCACGAGCGTTGTTCGCAGCGACCGCGGCTCCGCCGGAAGAGTGGGGGCGTTTCGGCTTGCAACAATCATGAGACCGCATCTTCCCTTTCCGGATCCAAACTGATTCTGTTAGGGCCGGCCGGGTAATCCGCCGTGGGGGTGGATACTTCATCGGCAACGCTCGGCACTGCCGATATCAGCGCCATCCTCAATGCATTACCGCACCGCTATCCTTTCCTGGTGATAGATCGTATCATCAACATCCGTGCGGACGAGTCCGCCATAGGCATCAAGAACGTTACCTTCAACGAGCCGCAGTTCGTCGGACATTTTCCCGGGAACCCGGTTTATCCGGGCGTGCTGTTGATCGAAGGGATGGCGCAGACCGCGGGAACCATCTGTGTCATGTCGCAGATGGGAGAGAGCCGCGGTGGTCGCCCCAGACAGGTCTATTTTCTGACTATCGACAAGGCAAGGTTTCGAAAGCCGGTCGCGCCAGGGGACACGATTGAATATCACGTCCAGAAAATCGCCCGCAAAAAGAACATGTGGTGGTTTCGCGGAGAGGCGAAGGTGGCGGGCGCCCTTGTAGCCGAGGCGGAAGTCGGCGCAATGCTAGCGTGAGGTGTCAGATGTCCGCGATCGATCCAACCGCCCGCATAGAGCCGGGCGCGCTGGTCGGGCGGGATGTGCTCATCGGCCCTTACTGCGTCATCGGTCCGAACGTCATAATAGGCGACGGGTCAAGGCTTGCAAGCCATGTTCAGATCGCTGGGCATACCATCATCGGACCGCGTGCCTCGATCCATCCGTTCGTATCGCTCGGAACCCCGCCCCAGTCGGTGAAATATCGCGGCGGACCCACTCGGCTCGTCATTGGTGCCGATTGCGATATTCGCGAGAATGTCACAATGAATACGGGGACGGAGGATGACCGAGGTGTGACCGAAGTGGGAGACCGATGTCTTTTGATGGTCGGGTCCCACATCGGTCATGACTGCAAGGTCGGAAACGACGTCACTTTCGCAAATAATGTCGTGCTTGGCGGGCATGTGACGGTCGGCGATTTCGTTGTTTTTGGAGGCCAGTCGGCGGTGCGCCAATTCGTGCGGGTCGGCGAAAGTGCTATGGTGGTGGGCATGAGCGGAGTGCGAGCAGATGTGATTCCGTTCGGGCTGGTGCAGGGATCGCTTGCCGACCTCATCGGCCTCAATGTTGTTGGCATGCGCCGGCGTGGCTGGTCGAAAATGGAGATCCAGCGGTTACGCGGCGCTTACGAGGCAATGTTTTTCGGCGCCGGCACCTTTCGGGAACGCGTGGCAAAGGTCGCAGCGCAATACGGCAATGACCCGCTTGTGGCGGCAGTCGTTTCGTTCATCCGCGCAGGGTCGCGACCGCTGACGATGGCGATTCGCCGCGCGCAGGCAGAGAAGCATCTTGAGCAAGGATGTTGAGCCCTCTTTGTCAGATATCGGTCCGCTCGCGGTCATCTGTGGCGGCGGCAATCTGCCTCTTGCCGTCGCCGATGCAGCGGAGAAAGGGGGGCGCGGGGTCGTCTTATTTCCGATTCGAGGATGGGCGGATCCCATCCCGGCGGGTTATCGGCAGCACTGGGTATCCTTCGGTAATTTTGGGTCGTTCTGTCGTGTCGCCCGCGCAGAGGGCTGTCGCGATGTGGTGTTTATCGGGTCACTGGTGCGGCCGGGAATTTTCCAGCTTCGGCCAGACTTGAAGACGCTGCGGCTATTGCCGAAAATATGGCGGATATTTCGGGGCGGCGATGATCATTTGCTGAGGGGTGTGGCGTCGATTTTCGAGGAGCACGGGTTCCGGGTAGTCGGAGCTCACGAGGTTGCGCCGGAAATCCTGATGCCGGAGGGGCCGATCGGGACGCTGCGCCCCAATAGCTCTCAGCAGGCCGACATTGAAAAGGGACTGGCGTTGCTTGACGCAATCAGTCCGTTCGACGTGGGTCAAGCGGCGGTGGTCGAGAACGGGCGAGTTCTCGCCATGGAGGCAGCCGAAGGTACCGATGCAATGCTCCGGCGCATCGAGCAACTGCGCCGAAACGGACACATAGAGCGGGCTGCTGTCCGCGGCGTATTGGTGAAGGCAGTCAAGCGAGCACAGAACCTCAGGCTTGATCTGCCCTCGATTGGACCGCAAACCATCGAAATGGTCGCGCGTGCGAGACTTGGCGGGATTGCCGCCACTGCGGGGAGTGCAATTATCGCTCAATCCGAGCGCATCGGGATGGCTGCGGACCGAGAAAAGCTATTCGTCATTGGCGTGAGAGCAACCTCGGCCCAGCGATGAGGCAGCACGCCAACACGAATCACAATGCGCTCGAGCTTTTCCTTGTCGCGGGAGAGGAATCAGGCGATCAGCTGGGCGCCGCCCTTATGCGTGCATTGCGGAAATGCGCGAAACAAGAGGTGCGGTTCAGCGGGGTAGGGGGACGCGAAATGGCCAAAGAAGGTATCGCCAGCCTTTACCCGATAGACGATCTTCCGCTGATAGGATTCAGTGCAATCCCTCGCCGGCTCCCTGAGATCCTGCGGCTGATGCGATTTACGGCGAAGAAGGTGGTTGCGCGACGCCCGCAAGCTTTGATTATCATAGACAGTCCGGGTTTCACTCGAGGAATAGCAAGGCGAGTGCGCCTCGCTGATCCGACCATTCCCATCGTGGAATATGTCTCCCCTTCGGTCTGGGCGTGGCGACCAGGTCGGGCAAGGGTCATGCGCGGGTATATCGACCATATTCTTGCACTTCTGCCGTTCGAGCCGGATGTCCACCGGAAGCTCGGAGGGCCCGCTTGCAGCTATGTTGGCCATCCCTTGACGGAAAGCGTGGCTCATCTGCGTCCGAGCTCGGTAGAGGCCTGCCGCCGAGCAGCATCCCCTCCTGTGTTTCTCATGCTGCCAGGCAGCAGGAGGGGGGAGATCCGACGGCTTTTCGAGGTGTTCGCGCGAGCGGTGTCGAAGGTGAAAGATCGGGTTGGTGAGCTTGACCTTGTTATCCCGACGTTGCCGCATCTCACTGATGAGGTTCGATCTGCTAGCGAAAAATGTATGATATCGCCAAGGATCATTGTGGATCCTGCTGAAAAGCAGGCTGCCTTCCGCATCGCACGGGTGGCGCTCGCAAAATCTGGAACTGTCACCCTGGAACTGGCGCTGTCCGGCGTTCCCATGGTTACCGCTTACAAGGTTTCGGAGCTGGAATACCTGGTCGGCAAGCTCTTGTTACGGCGGCTATCCTCGATCATCCTGACCAACATTCTCCTGTCCGACAACGTAGTTCCAGAGCTGATACAACATCAGTGTACGGCCGATAACCTGGCAGCGGCAATTATTCCGCTGTTCGATGACACTCCGCAGAGACGCCGTCAGATCGAAGCGTTTTCTCGTCTTGACAAGATACTGGAGATCGACTCCACCGCCCCTCCAGCGATGCGGGCCGCCCAAATTGTGCTGGACGTGATCGAGGGCGCTCGCGGCATGCGTGCCGCTGCACACAGGTCATAAAATTGGCGCTGGAACCTACTTTCGGCGCGAGATCGGGACATAATCGCGCTGGGGCGCGCCGGTATAGAGCTGGCGTGGGCGCCCAATCTTCTGCTGCGGGTCCTCGATCATCTCCTTCCATTGGGAAATCCATCCCACCGTGCGTGCTACCGCGAATAGAACGGTAAACATGGCCGTCGGGAATCCCATGGCCTTGAGCGTAATGCCGGAATAAAAGTCGATATTGGGATACAGCTTTTTCTCGATGAAATAATCGTCATGTAACGCAATGCGCTCGAGCTCGAGGGCGACTTCCAGTAACGGCTCATCCTTGGCTCCAATTTCGTTCAACACCTCATGACACGTCCTCTGCATGATCTTGGCGCGAGGATCGTAGTGCTTGTAGACCCGATGCCCAAAACCCATCAGGCGAAAGCTGTCCTTCGGGTCCTTAGCGCGACGGACGTATTCCGGAATCCGGTCGGCCGTGCCGATCTCGGTCAGCATGTTCAAGGCCGCTTCGTTCGCGCCGCCGTGAGCAGGGCCCCAAAGGCAGGCGCAGCCCGCCGCGATGCAGGCAAACGGATTGGCGCCGGAGGAGCCCGCGAGACGGACTGTCGAGGTCGACGCATTCTGCTCATGGTCTGCGTGCAGGATGAATATACGGTCCATTGCGCGGGCAAGAACGGCATTGGGCTTGTAGTCCTCGCATGGCACCGCAAAGCACATGCGTAGGAAATTGGTCGCGTAATCGAGATCGTTCTTTGGGTAAATGAACGGCTGACCGACCGAATATTTATAGGCCATGGCGGCAATTGTCGGCATCTTCGCAATCATCCGAATGGAGGCGATCATCCGCTGCACAGGATCGGAAATATCGGTCGAGTCATGGTAGAACGCCGAAAGCGCGCCAACGCAGCCGGTCATCACCGCCATCGGGTGAGCATCGCGCCGGAATCCCTGATAAAAACGGCTCATTTGCTCGTGCACCATGGTGTGCCGAGTAACGCGGTTATCGAAATCGGCCTTTTGCGCCGCGGTGGGAAGCTCACCATAAAGCAGGAGGTAACAGGTCTCTAGGAAATCGCCGTGCTCTGCGAGTTGCTCGATGGGATAGCCGCGATAGAGAAGGATGCCTTCGTCGCCGTCGATATAGGTGATCTTGGACTCGCAGCTTCCCGTGGACGTGTACCCAGGATCGTAGGTAAACATTCCGGTTTCGGCGTAGAACTTGCTGATGTCGATGACGGAGGGTCCGATCGTCCCGTCGAAGATCGGAAACGACGTTTCCTTGTCACCGAGGATGAATTTGCCGGTGTTGATATTAGCGCCGGTTTTTGCGTCCATGTCTGAACTCTCTGTTTCCGGGCATCATCCAGCCACGGACATGGTGGAGGTTTTACGCACACGCTCCCCAGTTTGATCTAATGTGCTCTGGCGTAGCTTATCCGTTGCTGCGCTGCAAGATGCGTTGCAGGCAGCTACTGCGGGAGCGCCGGCGCGGGCGTTTGGTCAGCGATCCGGGCGAGGCATTCGTCCTTCCCGAGGACTACCAGCACCTCGAAAATCGGAGGGGATGTCGTGCGGCCGGTGAGTGCGGCGCGCAAGGGCTGCGCAATATTTCCGAGCTTCATCCCAAAGCGTTGGGCAAAGTCGCGGATCGCCCGTTCGGTCGTTTCGGCCGTCCACGGATCGACCCTGCGCAGCTCATCGAGGAGCTGGGCGAGAATCTCGCGTGTTTGCGGGCTCAACAGGGCTGACGCCTTTTGGTCCAGCGACAGCGGACGCTCCGCAATGATGAAACTGGCGCCATCTGCAAGCTCGACGAGGGTTTTGGCTCGCTCCTTCAGTGCGCTCATCGCCGTCAGCAATTGCTGGCGCACGCGCGGCGTGAGCTTTTTCGCGATCTGCGAGCCTCCGGCGATGTGCGGAAGCACACGCTCGAGCTGGGCTAACAACTCGGCATCAGGCGTCTGGCGCAGGTAATGCCCGTTGAGATTTTCGAGCCGTGCAAAGTCGAAGCGCGCAGGCGAGCGACCGATTTGAGCCAGGTCGAACGCCTTGATCATTTCCTCGGTAGAGAAGATTTCCTGGTCGCCATGGCTCCAGCCAAGCCGGACAAGATAGTTGCGCATCGCGGCGGGAAGATAACCCATCGCACGATACGCATCGACTCCCAAAGCGCCATGGCGCTTCGAGAGCTTGGAGCCGTCCGGCCCGTGAATGAGCGGGATATGCGCCATGACAGGCACGCTCCACCCCAGTGCGGTGTAGATCTGTATCTGTCGCGCCGCGTTGGTTAGGTGATCGTCGCCGCGAATAATATGAGTCACTCCCATGTCGTGGTCGTCGACCACTACCGCAAGCATGTAGGTCGGGGTTCCGTCGGAGCGCAGTAGCACGAGGTCGTCGAGATGCTCGTTCTGCCATACGACGCGTCCTTGCACCTGGTCCTCAACCACCGTCTCGCCGGTCAGCGGCGCTTTGAGCCGGATCACTGGTTTGACCCCTGCCGGGGCTTCGGCGGGGCTGCGATCGCGCCAGCGACCGTCGTACAGCCTGGTGCGCCCCTCACGGCGCGCCTGTTCCCGCATCTGCGCCAGTTCCTCCGCTGAAGCGTAGCAGAGGTAGGCGCACCCATTCGCCAACAGTTGCTCCGCTACTTCGCGATGGCGTGCCGAGCGCGAAAACTGATAGATCGTGTCCCCGTCCCAATCGAGCTCGAGCCACGACAGCCCCTCCAGGATCGCGTCAATCGCCGATTGGGTAGAGCGTTCTCGGTCGGTATCCTCTATACGCAGCAGCATTTTCCCCCCACGGCCGCGGGCGAAGAGCCAGTTGAAAAGGGCGGTGCGAGCACCGCCTATGTGCAGGAAGCCGGTCGGGGAGGGAGCAAAGCGCGTAACGACTGTCATGACGGGTCTCGCCAGCAGTGCCAGGACAGCTGCTCTAACCTGGGAGGAACGCGAGGGTTCATGCTCCTCAGGCCTGTCCGGCGTCTGCATCTTGGCGCATGCATTGGGATTTGCCACATACTCGCGGTGAAGTCAGGTGGAATGGCAGCATGAACGACCCTGAGCGAGCGCCCGCCGAAAGCGGATCCGATTTTATCCGCGATATCGTGCGGGCCGATCTCGACGCCGGCCGCTACCGCACGGTGATTACCCGGTTTCCGCCGGAGCCGAACGGCTACCTTCATATCGGTCATGCCAAGTCCATCTGCCTCAACTTCGGAATTGCACAGGAGTTCGCGGGCAGATGTCACCTGCGCTTTGACGACACCAACCCTCTCAAAGAGGAGCAGGAATATATCGACGCTATTGAGAGCGATGTCCGCTGGCTCGGCTTTGATTGGGGACCGCACCTCTACCACGCGTCCGACTATTTTGAACAACTCTATGAATGGGCTGAATATCTTATCCGCGCTGGCAAAGCTTATGTCGATGATCAGTCGCCCGAGGAGATACGCGCGGCCCGCGGCACGCTCACGGAGCCCGGCAGGAACAGTCCCTGGCGCGAGCGGGGCCTCGAAGAAAATCTCGATCTGTTCCGCCGCATGCGGGCCGGAGAGTTTCCGAACGGGGCGCGGGTCCTTCGGGCCAAGATCGACATGGCGTCAGGCAACATCAATCTGCGAGACCCGGTTCTGTATCGCATCTTGCACGCCAGCCATCCGCGCACGGGAGCAAGCTGGTGCATCTATCCGAGCTATGACTTTGCACACGGGCAGTCGGATGCGATCGAGAGGGTCACACACTCTATCTGCACTCTGGAGTTCGAGGATCACCGGCCGCTCTATGACTGGCTTCTGGACAACCTTCCGGTACCGTCGCGGCCTCACCAGTATGAGTTCGCCCGTCTCAATCTCACCTATACCATACTTTCCAAACGCGTTCTGACCGAGCTCGTTCGCGCCCGCCATGTCGAGGGTTGGGATGATCCCCGCATGCCGACCCTCGCGGGCTTGCGCCGCCGTGGGGTTCCGCCCGAGGCGTTCCGTGACTTTGCCAAGCGTATCGGCGTCGCCAAAGCCAACAGCGTGGTCGACCTAGGGCTGTTCGAGTTCTCCATTCGCGAAGTTCTGAACAAGACGGCGCTCCGGAGAATGGCGGTGCTTCGCCCGCTCAAGCTCGTAATCGAAAATTATCCGACGGATCAGGTCGAGGAAATTGAAGCGGTCAACCATCCCGACGATCCTGCAGCCGGCACCCGCCGCATCCGCTTCGGTCGCGAGCTTTACATTGAACGTGACGATTTCATGGAGGTTCCGCCGAAGAAGTTCTATCGGCTGGCGCCAGGCCGGGAAGTGCGATTGCGCTATGCCTATTTCGTCACATGCCGCGAAGTGGTCAGAGATGCCGATGGGAAGGTGGTTGAGTTGCGCTGCGCGTACGACCCGCAGACACGCGGCGGCAATGCGCCGGACGGGCGCAAAGTGCAGGCAACCTTGCACTGGGTTTCTGCCGCGAACGCAGTGCAGGCCGAGGTACGCCTCTACAATCAGCTGTTTAAGGTTGCTGAGCCGAATGCCTCTGATTTCGCGGCCGATCTTAATCCTGCATCCCTTGAGCTGCTCGCCGATGCTCGAGTTGAACCTGCACTTGCAAGCGCTCAACCCGAAAAAGCAATCCAGTTCGAGCGCCAGGGATATTTTTGCCTGGATCCAAGCTCCGCTCCCGATCGATTGGTTTTCAACCGCACCGTCGGACTGCGTGACTCCTGGGCAAAAATGCATTCTGGGGCTGGTACGTAGATCAACCCGGATAGGTGGCGGAAGCTCCCTGACCTGTACTGAGGCATTGCAGGTAGGGGATATCCAAGGCAGCGGGCTCGCGTGTAGCATGGGCCGCAACAGGGCACTGAGCTCGGGTGCCAGGTTGCTCAATCCTCCTATGGGTGCGCGATGGCAGGACCGGGGAAGCCGCGCGGGAGAGCCGAGACGTGGCGGCCTTGGGTTCCACCTTCGGCTGCAACCGTTTCAAGACCCGCTTGGGCATGGCCGAACCGTGCTGCAGATCTCGCTGGCCGAGCCGCAAATCGCATTCGCGAGTGGGTTGCTGTCGAGCTCGGGGTGGGCATGCTGGTGCCCTGGCTCGCAATCGGATTTGGTTGCGGCATTCTCATCTATTTCAATATCGACCAGGAGCCGGCTCTCTGGGCAACGATTGTACTCTTCGCCACTGCAGTGGCTGCGACGGTGCTCTGCCGACATCGTCCCGTTGGATTTACCATCGCGCTTGGTATCGCGGTCATTGCTGCCGGATTCATGGCCGCCACGTTGAAGGCGGTCCTCATTGCACATCCGGTGTTGCCGAAACCGGTGTGGAACGCCGATGTTGCGGGGTACGTGGAAATTCGAGAAGAGCGCGAACGCTCTGATCGTATCACCTTGCGCGTAGAGCGCATTTCCGCCGAGCGGATGAACGAGAGACTTGAACGCGTAAGGGTATCGGTGCGCAAGGGCACCGCCCCGGCAGTTGGAAGCTTCGTAGAGCTCAAAGCACGACTATCGCCCCCGCTCGAGCCGTTGCGCCCTGGCGGTTATGACTTCGCCCGGGACATGTACTTTCAGCGCATCGGGGCATCCGGTTTCGCACTCGGCCGCATCCGCACTGCGCAGTCTCCGGAGTTGCCAACGCTTCGTTTGCGCTACGCCGCAGCCGTAGATGGAATACGCGAGGCGATCGACAAACGCATCCGCGCTGTTCTGCCCGGGGACCGCGGATCGATTGCATCGGCGCTGATTACCGGCAAGCGCGACCCGATTTCAACGCAGGTGAATGAGGCCATGTACATTTCAGGCCTCGGTCATGTGCTGTCCATCTCCGGATATCACATGGCCGTCGTGGCGGGCGTCGTGTTCTTTACGATCAGGGCGCTGTTTGCGCTCCTGCCGGCATTCGCCAACCGACACGCCATCAAAAAATGGGCAGCACTCGTCGCCTTGTTCGTGGCCGGGCTCTACCTTCTGCTGTCCGGAGCCGAGGTGGCCACCCAGCGCTCGTTCATTATGATAGGGATCGTCTTGATCGGTGTGCTCGTCGACCGTCAAACCCTCACCTATCGGACGATCACCGTCGCTGCATTCGGGGTGCTTGTGCTCGCGCCAGAGTCGGTGGTTCACCCCAGCTTTCAAATGTCGTTTGCGGCAACACTGGCCCTGGTTGCGGGCTATCAACACGGCCTTCCCTGGATGATCAGGGAAGGCAAGACGCAGCTTGCCGCGCGCATTGCGCTCTGGGGTGGGCGTGAGGTCGTCAGCCTCGCCATTGCATCTCTGCTCGCAGGCACCGCTACGATTCCCTTTGTAGCCTACCACTTCCATCGCGTGTCGCCGTACGGCGTTATTGCCAATCTCGCGGCCATGCCCATCGTATCCGCATGGGTGATGCCGTGGGGCATCCTGGGCCTGCTTGCTATGCCGCTTGGCCTCGATTCGTCCTGCTGGTGGCTGATGGGGTACGGCCTCGACTGGATGACTGCTGTCGCACTGTGGACCACCACGTTTCCCGGTGCGTTAGGGCGTGTCGCTGCCTTCGGTGCGGGTCCGCTGCTGCTTTCCACCATCGGGCTCGTCATTCTTTGTTTGCTGAAAACGCCGCTGCGGTTGATCGGAGGCGCGCTGATCTGCTGCGCAGTAGCGATGATGGTCCGACCGCCAAAGCCCGATCTTCTCATTGCACCTGACGGGACCGCGATTGCCGTGCGAACGGGCGACGGTCAACTGGCCATGACCAATCTCGGCAGCGACACTTTTGCCTTTCGCGAATGGCTCGCCGCCGATGGCGACCCACGCTCGCCTCGCGACGTGGCTTTGGGAAATGGTCTCACTTGCGATGAAGCAGGATGCATCGGCAAACTCCGGGACGGTTCTCTTGTCGCGTTTGTGAAGCGAACCGAGGCCTTGGAGGAGGACTGCCGGCGTGCGTCTGTTGTGGTCAGCGCACGTGAACCCCCGGCTGGCTGCGGTGCTTTCACCATTCGTCCGCGGGAGTGGCGGGCGTCGGGAGCTATGGCACTGCGCCGGGTCAACGGCAGTTTCCAAATCGAGCGTACGCGCTCTGCCACTTACGATCGCCCCTGGGCGCGCAAGATTTCCGACAGCCCCTCGTTCTCCGGGAATGGCGAATCGGTCAATCGTCCGCCGCCTGATTCAACGCCGAATCGGGAAGACTTGGAACCAGGCGATTAGACCAGCAGCGGACGCAACGAGCCATTGGCTCGAATGCATCATTGGCTCGAATGCATCCATCTCGAATGCATCAATATCGTCGAAAGAGTCCGACCAGTTTGCCCTGGATGCGCACGCGGGTAGGAGGCAGGATTCTTACCTCGTAGGCAGAATTGGCAGGCTCGAGCGCGATCGAGGCGCCTCTTCTCCTGAAACGCTTGAGCGTCGCCTCCTCCTCATCGATCAGAGCGACCACGATATCGCCGGTGTCCGCTGCCTCCGTCTTCTTGATGAGGGCAACGTCGCCATCAAGAATGCCGGCGTCGATCATGCTGTCGCCGCGGACCTCGAGAGCAAAATGTTCGCCTGTCGAGAGCACGTCGGCAGGCATATTGATCACGTGACTTTTGTTCTGGATAGCCTCTATCGGCGTTCCAGCAGCGATGCGGCCCATAACGGGCACCGCTACCGGACGAGCGCCGCCCTCGTCCTCGGATCCAGCTCGCACCCGGCCGAGATTGCCCTCGATCACGTTGGGCGTGAATCCGCGGCGAGCAGCGCCCGCGCCGTGGGCGAACGAATCGGGCAGCTTGATCACCTCAATCGCACGGGCTCGGTTAGGGAGGCGGCGAATAAAGCCACGTTCCTCCAGGGCGGTGATGAGACGATGGATGCCGGACTTCGACCGCAGATCCAGCGCATCCTTCATCTCATCGAAGGAGGGAGGCACACCGCTCTCTTTCAAGCGCTCGTGGATAAAGCGCAGCAGCTCAAACTGTTTTCGCGTCAGCATGTCGGTTCCCCCTTTGCTGGTAGAGCCCTGTCGAAACAAATCATGAACGGAACATATATGTTCCATATGTGTTCCGCAACTGTTTAATTTCGATGAATTAAAGGGGCAGCCGTAAGACGTTACAGCGACTGCCGGCGGCGGCTGCCGGGGCGTGGGGTTCGCGAATCAGCAGGCAGTCGGCCTCCGCCAGGGGGGTAAGCATTGAGCTGTCCTGTACCGGAGCGGGCATAGCAATGGTGACCCCTCCCGCCCCGACGCAAAGACGGGCGCGCAGATAATCGGCACGCTCATCGTTTTCCGGAAGGTCGCGGCCAAGGATCGCTGTTTCAGATGCGGGCGCGACCTCGGTTTGTCCGCAGAGCTGCCGTATCAGCGGGACGAGAAACAAAAGCGAGCAGACATACGCAGAAACCGGATTTCCGGGCAGGCCGAGCACATGCATCTGGTCCAGGCGGCCGTGCAGCATGGGCCGACCCGGGCGCATGGCCACCTTCCAGAAAGAGAGAGCAAGCCCCTCGCTCGCCAGCGCCTTGTGCACCAGGTCGTAGTCGCCGACCGATGCCCCGCCCGAGGTGACGAGAATGTCGGCGCGGCGCTCCCCGGCGTGGCGTACCGCTTCGGCGGTCGCATCCAGCCGATCGGGCACGATACCCAGGTCAATCCATTCACAGCCTTCTCGGCGGGCCATGGCCAGAATGGCATAGGCATTGGAATGGACGATCTCGCCTGCTGCGAGCTCCGACCCTGGCATGACCAGCTCATCGCCGCTCGCAAAGAAAGCCAGCTTCGGCCGGCGGTACACCGGCAGGCGAGGGTGGTTCATTGCGGCTGCGAGCGCCAGGTCCCGATCGGATAGCCTGCGCCCTTTCGTCAGGAGCACAGCGCCACGTTTGAAATCGAGTCCTTCGACACGCACGTGCTTGCCTCTATCGGCCGCAATACTGACGAAGACGCTCCTCCCTTCGACCGTGGTGTTCTCCTGGATGACAACAGTGTCGGCTCCCGCTGGCAGCAGCCCCCCGGTGAAGATGCGCACCGCCTCGCCTGCGCCCACGGCGCGGGCAAAAGGGTGGCCCGCCGCGACTTCTCCGATGACCTCTAGCCGTGCCGGAGCGGTCGCGACGTCCGCGGCACGCACTGCATAACCATCCATGGCAGAGACATCCGCCGGCGGCTGGCTACGTAACGCGACGATGTCGGAACTGAGGACACGCCCATGGGCGTCCCTGAGTGCAGCAGGTTCTGCAGGCAGGGGACGGGCATCAATGAGCACGCGGGAAAGCGCCTCGGCAACCGGCATCAGTCCCACGACTTACTCCCTGGCGCGATAATGCCCCGATTTGCCCCCGGATTTCTCGACCAAGTGAATCCCCTCGATGCGAATCCCGCGCTCGACTGCCTTCACCATGTCATAGACCGTAAGGCAAGCGACGGCGACGGCGATCAGCGCTTCCATTTCTACCCCGGTGCGTCCGGTCACCCGTACGGTTGCGCGGACATTCACGCCGGGCAACCGGATGTCCGGCTTGAGGTCTACCGCGATCGCCGAGATCGATAATGGATGGCAGAGCGGAATAAGCTCATGCGTGCGCTTGGCTGCCATTATTCCGGCAATTCGGGCCGTACCGAGCACGTCACCTTTCTTTGCATCGCCCTTGACGATGAGATCGAGAGTTTTTTGAGCCATGATAACCCGGCCCTCGGCAACGGCTTGACGCTCAGTTGCGGGTTTTTCGGATACATCGACCATCCGCGCCTCTCCCCGCGCACCAAGATGCGAGAGCTTCAGCGGGCTCATCTCCTTCCTACTCTGCTGCGCCCAAATGCTGTCGCGATTGGCCGATGAGGGCGCGCGTTGCCGCCTCGACATCATGTTGCCGCATGAGACTTTCTCCCACCAGAAAGGTGGAAATTCCATGGTTGGAGAGACGTTCAACGTCAGAGCGCGAGAAGATCCCGCTCTCGCTGACGATGACGTGACCGGATGGGATCAATCTGGCAAGCCTGATGCTGGTATCGAGTGTGGTCGCAAAGCTCTTGAGATCGCGGTTGTTGATTCCAACAAGCTTGGAGTTCAAGCGCAGCGCGCGTTCAAGCTCATGCTCGTCGTGGACTTCGAGGACCACGTCCATGCCCAGAGCTTTGGCGCTCTGCTCGAGATCCTGCGCCAGCTTGTAGTCCACCGCGGCAAGGATAATCAGGATGCAATCGGCACCCCACGCGCGCGCCTCGACAACCTGATAAACGTCATACATGAAGTCCTTGCGCAGAACCGGTAACGCTGTGGCCGCTCGCGCGCTGACGAGGTGCTGCGGACCTCCCTGGAAGGACGGAGCATCCGTCAGCACCGATAGGCAGACGGCGCCGCCGCGCTCGTAGGCACACGCAATCGCTGCAGGATCGAAGTTGTCTCGGATCAGCCCCTTCGATGGGCTTGCCTTCTTGACCTCCGCAATGAGAGCAAAATTGCCTGCATCGAGTTGTCGCTCAATCGTGGCAAGGAACCCCCGCGGGGCGGATGCCGATCTGGCTTGCGCTTCGAGGGTAGCGAATGGGCGCACTCGCTTGGCGTTAGCTATCTCTTCGCGCTTGTAGCCCGCGATCTTGGTCAGGATGTCGGTTTCTCCGTTCACGCGGCCTTTACTCCCGGCACTGCAGTGGGCGCTTTAACGACCTGGCTTCGCGCCTTGTGCTCACGCATGGGAAACGGTCACAAGACGCTCCAGGCGATTGTGCGCCTCGCCCGAATCCACGGACTTTTGGGCAAGTTCCACCGCCTCTTTGAGGTCCTTGGCGCACCCTGCAACGATTAGTCCAGCGGCTGCATTGAGGACCGCTACGTCACGGAACGGTCCCTTTCTGCCCTTGAGCACCTCCATCAGAGCTTGCGCGTTTTCGCGCACTTCCCCTCCGCGCAAGGCTTCCGGCTTGACACGCGACAGTCCTGCGTCTTCCGGCGCGATCTCAAAGGTACGTACTGCGCCGTTTTCCAGTGCGGCAACGTATGTGGTGCCGGCCGTCGTGATCTCGTCGAGGCCATCGGAGCCATGGACGACCCACACGGCCTTGGAGCCAAGATTTTTCAAAACCTGCGCAAGCGGCTCGATCCAGTGCCGGGAAAAAACGCCCACCATCAGTCGGTTCACGCCGGCGGGGTTGGAAAGCGGGCCCAGCAGATTGAATATTGTGCGCGTTCCAAGCTCGACGCGGGTCGGCCCCACATTCTTCATGGCGGGGTGGTGAGCTGGCGCGAACATGAACCCGATACCGGCTTGCCTGATGCATCGTGCCACCCCCTCAGGGTCCAATTCGATGTTCACGCCGAGAGCCGCCAAGACGTCAGCTGCTCCTGAGCGCGACGAGAGCGCCCGGTTGCCGTGTTTGGCGACGGGAACGCCCGCCCCGGCCACGATCAAAGCGGCGCAAGTGGAGATGTTGAACGAACCAGAGGCATCCCCGCCCGTGCCTACGATGTCCACCGCGTCCGTGGGCGCCGACACCCGCAGCATCTTTTCACGCATCGCGGTGACGGCGCCCGTGATCTCGTCGACTGTTTCCCCCCGCACCCGCAACGCCAGCAACAGCCCACCCATCTGGGACGGGGTCGCCTCTCCAGCCATCATCGTATGGAAGCCACGCGCGGCCTCCTCTCGGGTCAATGCACCGCCGGTGGCAGCCTTGGCGATCAGCCCTTTGAATTCGTCAGTCACGTTGCTCTCACTGCATCGCGTGATGTCGGCCGATCTGACCGCAAGCGCCGCCCACTGGACGCATTCCAAGCTGCGGCGAGATCCAAAAAATTGCGCAGCATGAGATGGCCATGCTCCGAGGCGATGCTCTCCGGATGGAACTGGACTCCGTGCACCGGAAGGCGGCGGTGAGCAAGACCCATGATCAACCCATCGGTCTCGGCAGTCACGATAAGATCCGACGGAAGCATCGTACGATCGACGACCAGTGAATGGTAGCGCGTTGCCTTGAACGTGCCCGTGATGCCGCTGAAAATACCTTCCCCGCAGTGCTTGATTTCCGAGAGCTTGCCGTGCACGGGAGCCGGGGCGCGCACCACCTGGCCGCCGAAGGCCTGTCCCACGGCTTGATGACCAAGACACACCCCGAGTATTGGGACGGTGGGACCTAGGTCAGCAACAAGCGCCAGGCAAATGCCTGCCTCCTTCGGCGTGCAGGGTCCGGGGGAGAGCACTATGGCGTCAGCATCCATCCCGACCAATTGACCGACCGTGATCTTGTCATTGCGATGGACCGCCACTTCCGCACCGAGCCCACCCAAATAATGGACGAGATTGAAAGTGAAGCTATCGTAATTATCGATCAAAACGATCATGGTGTTACACGCCCTCTCAAGGTCTTAAACTTCGATCTTGAGACGGTCAAGAAACGCGAATTTACTGCTGCAAACGGGCGATCTGACGGCGACCCCTGTTTCAAAGCCGCTCAGAGCGACGGCGACCGGGTGCGATTATTACTGCGAACGCACCGCAAAGCGCTTGGCCTCCTCCGCTGCCCGGAACAGCGCCTTCGCCTTGTCCACGCATTCCTGCTGCTCAGCTCTGGGATTGGAGTCCGCAACAATGCCCGCGCCCGCTTGGACATACATCACCCCACCCGTGATCAACGCGGTACGAAGGGTGATACAGCTGTCGAGCTCTCCTGCCGCCGAGAAATAGCCAACGGATCCCGCGTACAGCCCCCGTTTCTCTTTCTCCAGCTCGTCGATGATCTCCATTGCCCGGACCTTTGGCGCTCCTGAGACCGTGCCGGCCGGGAATCCTGCAATCAGCGCATCCAGCGCATCTTTGTTCGCATCCAGCTTTCCCTCGACGTTGGAAACGATGTGCATGACTTGGCTGAAACGCTCGATTAAAAATTGATCCGTGACCGTGACGGTGCCCGTCCGAGACACGCGGCCGACATCATTGCGTCCGAGATCAAGCAGCATCAGATGTTCGGCGCGTTCCTTTGGATCCTGCAAAAGAGCAGCTTCGAGCGCCTTGTCTTCGCGCGGGGTGGCGCCGCGCGGCTTGGTTCCGGCTAAAGGTCGAATTGTGACGGTCGCGTCGCGCACGCGCACCAGAATCTCCGGGCTGGAGCCGACAATGGCGAAGCTGCCAAAATCGAGGAAATAAAGGAATGGCGCGGGATTTATCCTGCGCAAGGCACGATAGAGTGCAAATGGCGGAAGCTCGAAAGGTGCCTGGAAACGCTGCGAGAGCACGACCTGGAAAACATCCCCGGCAGCGATGTATTCCTTGGCAACCCCGACCATGCGTTCGTATTCCGCCGCCGGGGTATTCGACGAGGGCCAAACGGTAATAGGGCCACGCTTCATCCGCGGCGAAGTATGGGCAAGCGGAGCATCGAGGGATTGGACCACAGCCGCGAGCCGCTCCCCTGCCTGCTTGAACGCTGTTTCGGCTGAAACGTCCACCGCGGGTCGCACCGGAGTGACCACGGTAATGGTGTCCGTGACCGCATCAAACACCACAACGATGGTTGGGCGCACGAGCATCGCATCGGGGATACCGATGGGATCGGGGTTGGGATCGGACAGATCCTCCATGAGCCTGACCATGTCGTAGCCGAGGTATCCGAAAATCCCCGCCGCCATGGGCGGCAAATTCTCGGGGAGATCGATGCGGCTCTCTGCAATGATCGCCCGAAGGGCGACCAGCGGCGCCTCGTTGCAGGGTTTGAAGTGGGCGCGTTCGTCCGAACTGCCGTGAATCTCGGCACGCCCATCAATCGTGCGCCAAATGAGATCGGGGTTGAGGCCGATGATGGAATATCGCCCTCGCACCTCGCCGCCTTCGACCGATTCAAGCAGGAAACTCATCGGGCGCTGGCCGGCAATTTTGAGAAAGGCCGAAACCGGAGTCTCCAGATCGGATACCAACGTGGTCCACACGACCTGGGACTCACCGCGCGCGTAGCGTTTGGCGAACGCCGTTGCTAGTGGCTCGATCTGCATGTGTGGCAAATCAGTCGACGTCGCTGCTGCCGGCCTGACCACCCGTTACCTGGTTCAAGGCGTTCTGATTGATGCTCACACCGTCCTCAGACTCGAGGTGAGCAATATATTCCGCTGCAACTTCTTCCGACACAGCGCGATTGAGCGCCTCGACCATGCGCTTGGCGTCGGCTGACTGCATGTCCAGGCTCGGCACCACGATCTCCGTAACTCGAAACACCACTTGCTCCGGCGCCTTTGCTGCGTCCGCCTTGCCGGCGCCATCCTTGGCAGTGCGGAAAACTGCCTCGACGGCAGCCGTCGAAAGCGGGGCTTTGCTTTCGCCGCGCTTCAAACCGGTCAATGCCTCGCTCTTGAGATGGTCGGCGGTTGCGGCGTCAGCGAGAGAGGAGTTTGCCTGCACCTTCTCAAGGATCTCAGCTGCCTTGGCGCTCAGACGGGATGCAATCTCCTGCTCTCGCCAGCGCTGCTCGACTTGGTCCTTGACCTCGTCCAGCGTTCGCTCCCGAGAAGGGGTAATGCTCAGGACATCGTACCAGATATAGCCGTTCTGGAACTGCAGAGGATCTCGCTCTACCGCCACATCGGTCGTGAAGGCTCCCTCCAGGAGCCGCTGCTCATCCGGAAGCTTTATGGGGGCGCCAGAGGCATCGCGCCCTGAGCGGTCGACGGCTTCGACAGTGCGCACCGGCACCTTCAGCTGTTCGGCAATCTCCGCCAGACTTTTTCCTTCGGCGCGCGCGTCTTCGATCTGGTCATAAAGCTTCAGAACTTCGGCCTTGGCGCGCGAGGTCGCCAGCTCCTGCTTGAGCTCATTGGCGACATCCTCAAAGGAACGTACTTGCTCTGCCTCGATCTTGATCACGCGGACAAGAACCGGCCCAAATCTCCCCTGGATCGGAGCACTGACTGCGCCCTCCGTGAACCCGAACGCGGTATCGGCAACCGCGCGGTCGATCATGCCGGCCTTGGTCACGGTACCCAGATCGATGTCTTTTTCGGTCTTGCCCAGCTCTTTTGCGATTTCCTCGAAACTCGTGCCGTGCGCGATCCGCTGGGATGCCTGCTCAGCCGCTTCCATGCTCGGAAACGCAATCTGCTCGATGTGACGACGTTCAGGGGTCACGTAGCGTGCACGGCGCTCCTCATAGGCGCGATGGAGATCGGCGTCGGAGATTTCGATCCACTGCGCCTGCTCGGCAGGAATGAGCGACACCAGCGCCAACTTTCGGTATTCGGGCGCGCGGAACAGGTTTTTGCGTTCCTCGAAATATTTCGCAAGGACCTCGGGAGCGGGCGCCGGAACGTCACCAGCTAATGCACGGTCAAGCAGGACGTATTCGATCGAACGTTGCTCGTTCTGGTAGCGATTTGCGGCGTCGATGAGCGCTTTGGGCGCATTGGAACCGAAGGTAACAGTCGTCGCAATCTGCCGCCGCAGGAGGTGTCGGCGCTGTTCGGCGACATAACGCGCTTCAGTGTAGCCAGCATTTCGGATGAGCTGCTCGAACCGGAAATGATCGAACTGACCGGTCGGTCCTCGAAAGGTGGGGTCGTTGGTGATCTCCTTGACCACGTCGGCGTCGGAGATGTTGAGCCCAAGCTTGCGCACCGCCTCGTCCAGCAGGGTTTCAGATACGAGCTGTCCGATAACCGTTCGGTCGAGACCCATCGCCCGCGCCTGCTCCATGCTGATCGGGCGCCCTAGCTGACGTGAAAACTGTTGCAACCGCTCATTGTACAACGTGCGAAATTGCTCGATCGTGACCTCCGTCCGCCCGATCTTGGCCACGGTAGATCGACCGAAACCGCGGAAGATGTCACCGATACCCCAAATTGCGAAGCTGATGACCAGAAAGCCGACGACGGCGGCCATGACCACCTTGCCGAGCCAATTGGAAGAGGCTTTCCGGAGCCCTCGAAGCATCAGTTGATCCGCTGGAAAATCGCTCGATTGCGAGACGCCCGCGCATTCTAGGGAGGGCCAGCCTGTGCCGCAACAAGTCCGCGTGCCGCGGCTTGGGTACCAGCCGTAAGCGCACGTTCGGGGAAACTCTGGCGACTTGTTTGGCCCTCTGCTAACTCCGAACCGGGGAGCTCTGAAAGGATTATTCGGTGAACTCCGCCGAGCCGCGCCGACCGCTGGTCGCGGGAAACTGGAAGATGAACGGACTGCGCGCCTCGGGGGCCGAGTTCGCCGCTATGGTTTCCGGAGCCCGCGAACTCACCGCGATCCACATCATCGTGTGCCCGCCTGCCACCCTGATCGCCGAATTCGCAGATAGCGCGCGCGGAGCATCGTTGCGCATAGGGGCGCAGGATTGTCATCCCGAGCCGGCCGGAGCGTTCACCGGAGATATATCGGCCGAGATGCTCAAGGACGCGGGGGCGGGCGCGGTCATCGTCGGACACTCGGAGAGGCGGATTTATCACAAGGAAACGGATGCCCAAGTGCGCGCGAAGGCATTGGCCGCGCACCGCGCCGGGCTCCTTGCAATTGCATGTGTCGGGGAGACCCGGGCTGAACGCGAGAGCGGGTCAGCGCTTAGGGTTGTAAGCTCCCAGCTTGAAGGCTCTCTGCCGGACGGGTTATCACCGGAAAATCTGGTTGTCGCCTACGAGCCGGTATGGGCGATCGGCACCGGGCTGACCCCGAAGCCAGATGAAATCGCGGAAATGCACGGCTTCATTCGGCAGCACCTCTGTGCCCGCTTCGGCGACGGTATTCGGCGTATGCGCATCCTCTACGGCGGGTCGGTCAAGGCGGCCAATGCGCAGGAGCTCAGAAGCATACCGGACGTTGATGGTTTCCTGGTTGGGGGGGCGAGCCTCAAGGCAGACGAATTCATCGCGATAGCCCGGACCTATGACGCGGACTCAGGGGACGAGCACGCCCGCTGAAGAACGTCGCGCGCCCGCAGGGCGAAGGAAAATGCGGCTAGCGAGCACAGTAGCGGCACCAGCATTGGAATTCGGGCGGGGGATGCTGTAGACGGCCGCCGCGCGCCCCATATGCGGATTGGGGCGGAGCACAGGGGAACGCGGGCGAGCAGATCCATGCAGACAGTGGTTGTGGTCATTCACCTTATGGTCGTTGCCGCCCTGATCGGCGTCGTCCTGCTGCAAAAATCGGAAGGCGGAGGGCTTGGAATCGGCTCTACGGGTGGGTTCCTCTCCAGCAGGGGCACCTCCAATGTGCTCACCCGCACGACCGCCATCCTGGCAGCGGTGTTTTTCTCGACGAGTCTCCTGCTCTCGGTGCTGGCAAGCTGGGACAGGAAGCCGCGCTCCATCATCCAGAGCACACCTGCGCAGCAGACCCCGGGCGCGCCGGTGACGGCTCCAGGGCAGGGTGGAGGTCCGGCCGGGAGCCTTCTCGATACGCTGCGGCAGAACGAACAGCCTCCCGCGCCTGCCCCCAGCGGACCGCAGATGCCGCGATCACAGTGAGGTAGGAACAGGGGCCGGGTGACCGAGTTCCTTCGCATGAAGGTATGCATGTGGGGAATACCGAAGCGAGAATCTGAAGCAAAAGTCACGCGCAAGCCATTGAAGATGAGTGAAAAAGCGTTGGTATGCCAAATCCGCATGGATAAAGAGCGGTCCCGTCCATTGAAGCTCTCGGCGAATCGGCGAGGTCGGGATAAAGGTTAGCTCCCATGGCGCGGTACATCTTCATCACCGGCGGCGTGGTTTCCTCTCTCGGCAAGGGTCTCGCATCGGCAGCGCTGGGGGCGCTGCTGCAGGCGCGTGGCTACAGCGTGCGTCTGCGCAAGCTAGACCCGTATCTCAACGTCGATCCCGGCACCATGTCGCCCTATCAGCACGGGGAGGTTTTCGTAACCGACGACGGGGCCGAAACCGACCTTGACCTCGGCCATTATGAGCGCTTCACCGGCCGGCCAGCCTCCCGGCAAGACAACATCACGACGGGGCGCATCTACCAGGAGATTCTCGCGAAAGAACGGCGCGGGGACTATCTCGGCGCCACCATCCAGGTGATCCCGCACGTCACCAATGCGATCAAGGATTTCATCCGCGACGGCAACGAGGGCTATGATTTCGTCCTGTGCGAGATCGGCGGGACGGTAGGCGACATTGAGGGGCTGCCGTTCTTCGAAGCCATTCGGCAGCTGGGAAACGAGCTTCCCCGGCACCACGCAGTCTACATCCATCTCACCCTGTTGCCGTTCATCGCAGGGGCGGGAGAGCTCAAGACCAAGCCAACCCAGCACTCCGTCAAGGAGTTGCGCTCGATCGGCATCCAGCCGGATATCCTGCTGTGCCGCACGGACCGGCCAATCCCGAAAGACGAGAGGCGCAAGCTCGGTCTGTTCTGCAATGTGCGCGAGAGCGCGGTGATCGAGGCGCGCGACGTTGACAACATCTATGCTGTGCCCGAGGCCTATCATGCGGCCGGTCTAGACGGCGAATTGCTGGCGGCCTTCGGGATGGATCCGCAGGGCGCCCCTGACCTTGCGCGCTGGCGCCTCATCAACGAGCGCATTCGCAATCCCGAGGGCGATGTCACCATTGCCATCGTCGGAAAATATACCGGACTCAAGGACGCGTATAAGTCGCTGATCGAAGCCCTCTCCCACGGGGGCATTGCAAACAAGGTCCGGGTCAATCTCGATTGGATCGAATCGGAAGTGTTCGAGCGCGAGGATCCGGCGCCCTTCCTCGAGCATGTGAATGGGATCCTGGTGCCCGGAGGATTCGGGCAGCGGGGCAGCGAGGGGAAAATCCGCGCGGTTCAGTTCGCGCGCGAGCGGCAAGTGCCGTATTTCGGGATCTGCTTTGGAATGCAGATGGCGGTGATCGAGGCCGCCCGCAATCTTTGTGGGATCGAGGATGCCAATTCCACGGAGTTCGGCACGACGCCCCATCCTGTGGTCGGCCTGATGACGGAATGGATGAAAGGCAACGAGCTTCAGATCCGCGGCGTGAATGGCGATCTCGGTGGAACAATGCGGCTCGGCGCCTATCCGGCCCTCCTGGAGCGGGGGAGCCGGGTGAGCGAGATTTACGCCGCGACCGAGATTTCCGAGCGCCACCGCCACCGTTACGAGGTCAATACCGGCTACAAGGACCGGCTCGAGCAGCACGGGATGCGCTTTTCCGGGATGTCGCCGGACCATTTGCTGCCCGAAATGATCGAGTACCAGGACCATCCATGGTTCATCGGCGTGCAGTTTCATCCCGAGCTCAAATCACGGCCCTTCGATCCACATCCGCTGTTCGCCTCCTTCGTGGGCGCTGCGGTCGATCAGAGCCGCCTGGTGTAGTCGTGCCCGGGGCCGAAGATGGGAGACGCATCATAATCGCGCCTGTACCCAACAGGCTCAGCGACCTCGTCGATATATGCCGAAACCAAAACGAACTGTGACGATCGAGGAGATTGACGCCGCTATTGGTGACGCCGCTGTTGAAAGGTTCTATCGGGCAGTCGGCAGAAAGCGATGAGCGGGCTGGAGACGAATAGCCTCGCCTGTCTGCTGGTTGGCGATCATCTCACGGCGCTTTGTCAAGTGTGCCATTGCACACCGGGATGCCTGGGTTCATTGCTCTCGTGAAGCGGAGCCCGGTCGCGATATCGATTTGCAGCGATTGCCTTTCGCTCCCAGGGCATTAACGTCGGGAAACTGGTTTCAGGCAAGAGGGCAGCATGATCTACGAATTGCGGATTTATCACTGTGTGGTCGGACGTTTGCCGGCTTTGTTGAAGCGCTTCGAGAGCACCACGCTCGAGCTGTGGAAGCGCCACGGTATCCGGCAGGCGGGGTTCTGGACGGTGCTGGTCGGCGATGGGGGCAATCAAGACCTGCACTATCTCCTGGCGTGGGAATCCCTTTCGGAGCGTGAGCGCAAGTGGAATGGGTTCATTGCCGATCCCGAATGGATCTCCAAGCGGGCCGAGAGCGAGAGCGACGGGCCGATCGTTGCCTCGATCAAGAACATGTTTCTCCAGCCGACCAGCTTCTCGGTCGTGCAGTGACGGTTCTGGTCGAGCCTCCTTCCAATCCGGTTGTTGCGGTCGGTCAGGCACGCTTCGGCAACGAGTTGCCGTTCGCGCTGATTGCCGGCCCGTGCGCATTGGAGAGCCGCGAGCATGCCTTCGAAATGGCAGCGGCGCTCAAAGACATTGCCGACAGATTGGGGGTCGGGTTCGTCTACAAGACATCGTTTGATAAGGCCAATCGCACCAGCACGCGGAGCAAACGGGGCCTGGGTCTCGGACCGGCGCTGGCGATTTTTGCCGATCTCCGCCGAGAGCTCGGCGTTCCCGTGCTCACCGACGTACACGAAACGGAGCAATGCAAACCCGTTGCCGAGGTGGCCGACGTGCTGCAGATTCCGGCGTTCCTCTGCCGGCAGACTGATCTGCTGACTGCGGCCGCGCTTACGGGGCGCGTGATCAACGTCAAGAAGGGTCAATTCCTGGCGCCCTGGGATATGACCCACGTGGTGGCCAAGGTCGTTGCCGCGGGGAATCCCAACGTGCTCGTGACGGAACGCGGTGCCTCCTTCGGCTACAACACGCTGATCTCCGACATGCGGGCACTGCCCATACTCGCCAGCACCACAGGCGCGCCGGTTATCTTCGATGCTACCCATTCCGTGCAGCAGCCGGGGGGGCAGGGCACCTCCTCGGGGGGTGAGCGGCAATTCGTCAGCGTCCTCGCCCGTGCTGCCGTCGCGGTCGGCGTCGCCGGCATTTTCATCGAGACGCACCAGGACCCCGACAAAGCACCCTCCGATGGACCCAACATGGTTCCGTTGAACGAGCTCGAAGGATTGCTGCGCCGGCTGATCGAGCTCGATCGGGTCACCAAACGAACTGGTCAAGCCGGAGCTCGCAAGAGCTGAGGCGCGAGCTCACCCATCCCGCCCGTCCTGAAAATCGTCGCGCTGGTCGTCTTCGCGCAGACATTATTCACGCGCGCCGTCGATCCGGTGATCCCGATGATTGCCGAGAGCTTGGCGATCGAGGTGAAAACCGCGGCGCTGCTCTCGAGTGCCTTCACGTTCCCATACGCATTCGTTCAGCCCGTACTCGGGATCATCGGCGATTCGTTCGGCAAGACCCGCCTGATGAATGTCTGTCTGCTCGTGGTCGCGCTGTCCGGCCTCGTCTGCGCCGTGGCCACGAGCTTTTCGCTTCTGGTCGCGATGCGCGTAGTGGCGGGCCTGGTCGCCGGCGGGATTTTTCCCGTGGCAATGGCGCTTCTGGGCGATTTGGTGCCGATGGATCAGCGCCAAGTCGCGATCGGGCGGCTGCTCGCGGTTGCACTCACTGGGAATCTGGTGGGTGCCTCGATCTCGGGAGTGATTGGAGACCTGTTCGGCTGGCGCGGTGTCTTCGGAGCGCTGAGCCTGTTCTCTTTGGGGGTAGCGATTGCGGCCTTCTTCGCGCTCCGCGCGGTCGTGCCACAGCAACAGGCGTCATTCGACCGCGCCGTGGTGCTCGCGAATTTCCGCAGCATCTTCGCCGACCCACGCGCCAAGGTGTGCTTCGGGTCGGTTTTTTTCGAGGCCATCTTCATCCACGGCCTCTTTCCATATGTGGCACTGCTGCTGGTCGCGAGCGGAGAGGCACGCGCCTCCATCGCCGGGCTTTTGATTGCCACTTTCGCCATAGGCGGCGTGCTCTATTCGTTTTCTATCCCACTCCTCATCACCCGGTTCCGGGAGCGTCGGCTGATGCTCCTGGGGGGCACCTTGGCTGGCAGCGCTCTGATACTGATCGCGCTGCATCTACCCTGGACTTGGCAAGTGGCCATCTACGCCGTGTTCGGGTTTGGCTTTTATCTTCTGCACGCGTCGATCCAGGTGCATGTGACCGATCTGTCGCAGACGGCGCGCGGGACTGCCGCCTCGTTGCATTCCTCATTCTTCTACATGGGCCAGGCGCTTGGCCCGGTGATTTATGGCTATGGTTTTGCCCATGGCGGGATTGAGCTCAGCATCTGTATTGGAGCGGCGGTGGTGTTCACGGTCGGCGTGATCTGCTCGCGCACGCTTCGCCATCCCCTCCGGCCGCGGTAGACGCGCCGACCGGCCTATCCCCGACCACGGTAAGGGGCGACGCCCTGGTCCGGGAGCCACACGTCCGTCGGCAAGCTGCCTTTCTGCCAAAACACGTCGATCGGCATTCCGCCGCGGGGATACCAATACCCGCCAATGCGGAGGAATTTCGGCTTGAGCAACGCAAATAGTCTCTTGCCGATCGCTACCGTGCAGTCCTCATGGAAGCCCCCGACATTGCGGAAACTTCCGAGATAGAGCTTCAACGATTTCGACTCGACGAGCCATTTGCCCGGCACGTAATCGATCACAAGATGCGCGAAGTCCGGCTGCCCGGTGATGGGACAAAGAGTTGTGAATTCCGGTGCGGTGAAACGGGCGACATAGTCGGTGTCGGGGTGCGGATTGGCGACCCGCTCGAGCTCGGCTTGGTCCGGCGTTGCGGCCGGGCGGGTAGCGCGGCCCAACTGTTTAAGGCGCGGTGCGCTACTCACCCAGAGGCTCCGAAGGACAATTGTAGCAGGGGCCTACCGGCCCGTTCTGAACGGCATCAAAGCGTATGACTAACGTATTGCCAACGATGCGCAAAGCCTCCAACGTTTCCAGCGGGCGATGTGGAACCACGCACTTGCGCGCGGCTTGGGATGGCCTAAAAGCGCCGCATCCCATGAGCTCCTTCGCGAGGCATTCATGACCGCCATCGTCGATATTGTTGGCCGCGAAATTCTTGATAGCCGGGGCAATCCAACGATCGAAGTCGATGTCGCGCTGGAAGACGGCTCGCGCGGCCGCGCGGCCGTTCCTTCCGGCGCATCAACCGGCGCGCACGAGGCAATCGAGCTGCGCGATGGCGGAGCCCGCTATCTCGGCAAGGGGGTGAGCAAGGCGGTCGAGGTGGTCAATGGCGAAATCTTCGATGCCATCGGCGGAATGGACGCCGAAGCGCAAGTGAAGATCGACGAGACGCTCATCGCACTCGACGGGACAGCGAATAAAGCCAGGCTTGGCGCTAATGCCATTCTGGGAGTGTCTCTCGCAGTCGCCAAGGCTGCCGCCGCCGCCCGAGGCGTGCCGCTTTATCGCTATCTGGGAGGCACCTCTGCACGTCTGCTCCCGACCCCGATGATGAACATCATCAATGGCGGGGTACACGCGGACAATCCGATCGATTTCCAGGAGTTCATGATCATGCCGATCGGCGCCACGAGCTTTGCGGAAGCGCTACGCATCGGCTCAGAGATCTTTCACACGCTGCGGGCGGCGCTGAAAGCCGCAGGGCACAACACCAATGTAGGGGACGAAGGCGGATTTGCTCCCAATCTGCCTTCCGCCGATGCCGCGCTCGATTTTGTGATGTCGGCCATCACCAAGGCAGGTTTCGCGCCGGGGCGCGATGTCGCGCTGGCGCTCGACTGCGCCGCGACCGAGTTTTTCAAGAAGGGGACCTACCATTACGAAGGGGAGGGAACGTCACGCTCGAAAAGCGAGCAGGTGCAATATCTTGCCGACCTCAGTTCACGCTATCCTATCGTGTCGATTGAGGACGGCATGGCCGAGGATGACATGGAAGGCTGGCGGCTGCTGACGCAGGCCCTCGGGAAGAAGCGCCAGCTCGTTGGCGATGACGTGTTCGTAACCAACACTGCTCGGCTATCCCAAGGCATCAAGGAGGGCATCGCCAATTCGATCCTGATCAAGGTCAATCAGATCGGCACTCTGACCGAAACGCTGGCGGCGGTGGAAATGGCGCACAAGGCTGCATACAGCGCGGTGATTTCACATCGCTCCGGCGAGACCGAGGACTCGACCATCGCCGACCTCGCGGTCGCAACCAACTGCGGACAGATCAAGACCGGCTCGCTGGCGCGGTCAGACCGGACCGCCAAATACAACCAGCTCCTGCGCATCGAGGAGGAGCTGGGAGCTCAGGCGAAATACGCCGGCCGCTCGGCATTGAAGGCTTTGTAGGACCGGCGAAGTGGCGGTACGCTCGATCGTCGCGTGCTGCGCATCTCTGGCGTTAAAGTTGCGTTAACACCGCGGAGCCATTTTGCCCCCATGGTCACGCGCCGGCGAGTACGCACGATCCTCAATACGATTGCGTTGTACACGATCGCTGTGCTGCTGATCGGATATTTTGGAATCAATGCTTATACCGGCGATCACGGCCTGCGCGCGAAGCAGGATCTCGATGCGCAGATCACGGAATTGACCGATGAGCTCGCCGCGCTTCGAGCCGAGCGGGCCAACTGGGAGCGCCGTGTCGCTCTGCTGCAATCGCAAAGCATCGATGCCGATATGCTCGACGAGCGTGCCCGCGCGCTGCTCAACTATACCGATCCGCGCGAGCTCACGCTGCAGCTCAAGCAGCCCTGATCGATAGGCGGTTCGCAGAGGCCGTGGGGCCGCCTCCAACGTCCTCTGCTCGACAGTCGCAGGTCGCGCTCGCGTTCACGGCTGGCCGCTGGTCCCTCCCGCTTCCGCCCCCTCGTGATTTCCGCTATTGGGGAATGGGCGTAGACGGCATGCAAGCCCCGAGGAGGAAATGGCTGTAGCCAGCAGCAAAGCCGCGGCCGCGCGCCGCACCACGGATCAACCTGCGGCGGTACCTGAGTTCGACAAGGAGCAGGAGCTGCGTGCCTACCGGCACATGCTGCGCATCCGCCGCTTCGAGGAAAAAGCAGGTCAGCTCTATGGCATGGGGCTGATCGGAGGTTTCTGCCATCTGTACATCGGGCAGGAGGCGATCGTCGTTGGCATGCAGATGGCCATCAAAGAGGGTGACAAGGTGATCACCGGCTATCGCGATCATGGCCACATGCTCGCCTGCGGCATGGATCCCAAGGGGGTAATGGCCGAATTGACCGGACGCCGGCATGGCTACTCCAAGGGCAAGGGTGGCTCGATGCACATGTTTTCGCTCGAAAAATGCTTCTATGGCGGCCACGGCATCGTGGCTGCCCAGGTCCCCCTCGGAACAGGGCTGGCGTTTGCCAACAAATACCGTGGGACCGACAATGTCTCCCTCACCTATCTCGGGGACGGAGCAACCAATCAGGGGCAGGTGTACGAGAGCTTCAACATGGCAAAGCTGTGGAAGCTTCCGGTCATCTACATCATCGAGAATAATCAGTACGGGATGGGAACCTCCGTGGCCCGCGCTTCGGCGACGATCGACCTTTACAAGCGCGGCGCATCTTTCGACATCCCAGGCGAACGCGTGGATGGCATGGACGTGCGCGCGGTCAAGGCGGCGGGCGACAAGGCCGTAAGATGGTGCCGCGATGGAAACGGCCCCATCATTCTCGAGATGCTGACCTATCGCTATCGCGGACACTCCATGTCGGACCCAGCCAAATACCGGAGCAAGGAGGAGGTCGATAAGATGCGCACCGAGCACGATCCGATCGAGCAGGTGCGCAGCCGCGTGCTGAAAAAGGGACTTGCCAACGAAGACGCGCTGAAAAAGATCGATGCGGAGGTGCGCGCGCTCGTGAACGAAGCGGCGGAGTTTGCAACCAATGACGCCGAGCCGGATCCGTCAGAGCTCTATACCGACGTTTACGGATGACGACGTAGCCAACCGGCGGCCCGCAAAAGCCCTCCCATGCCCATTCAAGTCCTCATGCCCGCGCTCTCGCCCACCATGGAGAAGGGCAATCTTGCAAAATGGCACAAGAAGGAGGGCGACGAGGTCAAATCCGGTGAGGTGATCGCCGAGATCGAAACCGACAAAGCCACGATGGAAGTGGAAGCCGTCGATGAGGGCACGCTCGGCAAGATTCTCGTCCCGGAGGGCACCAACGATGTAGCGGTGAACACGCCCATCGCCATGATCCTGGCGGAAGGTGAGGACGCCGCCGCGCTCAAGGACGGAGGTGCTCCTGCTCGGCAGCAGAAAGCAGCCGAATCCGCTCCGCCCGCGCAAACCGAGCAGCCGAAGCCGCAGCTGGCCCGGACCCCCGCACCACCGAAGTCGCCGCCTGTTCAACCGCCTGCACCCGCTGCGCCCTTGGAGCCGGAGGTGCCGGAAGGGACCGAGATGGTGAGCATGACGGTGCGCGAGGCCTTGCGCGATGCCATGGCGGAGGAGATGCGTCGCGACAAGGACGTCTTCGTCATGGGCGAGGAAGTGGCGGAGTATCAGGGGGCCTACAAGGTCACGCAGGGCCTGCTGCAGGAGTTCGGCGCGATGCGGGTCATCGATACTCCGATCACCGAGCACGGCTTTACCGGTCTTGGAGTCGGAGCGGCGCTTGCGGGGCTCAAACCCATCGTCGAGTTCATGACCTTCAACTTTGCCATGCAGGCCATGGACCAGCTCATCAATTCAGCGGCAAAGACACGCTACATGTCCGGCGGGCAGATGGCTGCGTCCATAGTTTTTCGCGGTCCGAACGGTCCGGCAGCGCGTGTGGCCGCGCAGCACAGCCAGGATTACTCATCCTGGTACTCTCATGTGCCGGGGCTCAAAGTGATTGCGCCCTACAGCGCCGCGGACGCCAAGGGTCTGCTCAAGTCCGCAATTCGCGATCCCAACCCGGTGGTCTTTCTGGAGAACGAAATCCTGTACGGGCAGAGCTTTCCCGTTCCCAAGCTCCCCGACTATGTGGTGCCGATCGGCAAGGCCAAGGTGGTCAGGGCCGGCACCGACGTGACGATCGTCTCATGGTCGATGGGCATGAGCTATTCGCTCAAGGCCGCAGACGAGCTCGCGAAAGGGAATATCAGCGCAGAAGTCATCGACCTGCGCACGCTCAAGCCCATGGACCTCGAAACCATTATGGAATCCGTCAAGAAAACGGGCCGCATCGTCACGGTCGAGGAAGGCTGGCGGCAGTCGGGTGTAGGCGCAGAAATCGCGGCGAGCGTCACCGAGCAGGCCTTCGATTGGCTCGACGCTCCGGTTGTGCGCGTTACCGGTAAAGACGTGCCGATGCCCTATGCGGCCAATCTCGAAAAGCTGGCCATGCCTTCGGTCAGGGAAGTGGTCGAGGCCGCCAAGGCGGTTTGTTATCGGTAAGCGAGACACGAGCATCCCGGTTTATCCGTCCCATTGTTGAGGGCGAGCAGTCATGGCGAGCTTCGATCCGCTGGCGGTGCCGCCCACCGCGCTCGAGCACGGCGGTGTGGAAGTGTTGCGCGCCGCCGTGGTGCAAGGGGGACTGCACGTTTCGCTTCGCCGCGCCTTCGACGACCCGCAGGCATGGGGCGTGCTTATTGCCGATGTTGCTCGCCACGCGGCGCGCATTTTCGCCAAGGAAACGCAACTCACCGAGGACGAGGCACTCGAACGTATTCGTTCGATGTTCGATGCGGAAATGGATGCTCCGACAGATCCCGGCAGCACAAGCGCCATCAGCTGATCACCATGACTGTGAACATTCTCATGCCGGCGCTGTCGCCCACGATGGAGAAGGGGAATCTCTCCAAGTGGCTCAAGAAGGAAGGTGACAAGGTCAAGCCGGGCGATGTCATTGCCGAGATCGAGACCGACAAGGCGACGATGGAGTACGAGGCCATTGATGAAGGCACGCTAGCCAAGATCGTGGTGCCTGAAGGCACGCAGGATGTGCCCGTCAATCAGCTCATTGCGGTGCTTGCGGAGGAGGGAGAGGACGTCAAAGCAGCGGCAGCGGCCGCCGCTAAAGGTGCACCGGCGACGAAAGTCCCCGCGGCTGCAGCTGGGTCACAGTCCGGGGCGCCGGCAAAGGAAGCGGCAAAGCCGGTCCCCTCACTGGAAGGTGCCCAGCCAGGGAAGGCACCGGGTCCGGCGCCGGCAGCGGCGCAAGTCCCTCAACGCCCGCGCGCCGATGGCGGGACCGAGAGATTCGCAAGCGCTCAGGGCCGCGCCAACCGCGTCTTTGCCTCTCCACTTGCCCGCCGCCTCGCAAAGGAAACGGCCCTCGAGCTTGGCCGCATTCAAGGTTCCGGTCCGCACGGGCGAATCATTGCGCGCGACATCGAAGCTGCAAAAGCCGGCAAGGGGTTGATCACACCGGCGCCTACCGTTCCGGCGCCAATGCCTGCCGTTGCGGCGCCGGCCGACGAGCGGATTCGCGCGTTGTTCGAGGCCGGCAGCTACGATGTCGTGCCGCATGACAACATGCGCAGAGTGATTGCGCGCCGCCTGGTCGAGGCGAAGCTCACCATCCCGCATTTCTATCTCACCCTCGATTGCAACATCGGCAAGCTCCTGGCTGGGCGCGAGGAGATCAACGCCCTGGCGCCAAAGGACAAGGAGGGCAAGCCCGCCTACAAGCTTTCGGTCAATGACTTCGTGATCAAGGCGCTCGCACTGGCGCTGCAGCGGGTGCCGGAGGCGAACGTCACCTGGACGGAAGGCGCCATGCTCAAGCACAAGCGGTCCGACATCGGGGTTGCGGTTTCCATCCCGGGCGGACTGATCACGCCGGTCGTGCGCCACGCCGAAACAAAATCACTTTCGGTCATCTCCAATGAGATGAAGGATTTTGCCGCACGCGCGCGGGCGCGACGGCTCAAGCCTGAGGAATACCAAGGAGGCACCAGCGCTGTCTCAAATCTCGGGATGTACGGAGTCAAGGATTTCGCCGCGGTCATCAACCCGCCGCATGCCACCATTCTCGCGGTCGGCGCCGGCGAGGAACGTGCGGTCGTGCGCGACGGCAAGATCGAAGCGCAGTGGATGATGTCGGTCACGCTTTCGACCGATCACCGCGCCGTCGATGGCGCGCTCGGCGCCCAGCTCCTCGGCGCGTTCAGGGCCCTGATCGAGAACCCGGTACTCATGGTGGTTTGATAGTTCGGCAATGGCTATATCAAGAATCTCAGAGGTAAGCATGCCCGAGGCGACCGATGCCGTCCTGCCGATCTTGCGGCGCATTCAGGAAAATCTCGCGGAAACCCGCCGGGAGCTGGGGCGCAAGATTGACAGTCATAGCGAAAAGCTGGATTCGATCGAAGGTCATCTGGTCTACCAGCTTGGGCTGAGCTCGCGCGATCGGGCCGACATCCAGCCACACTCCAAGCAAAAATGAAAGCCATGGAGAAACGTGTCACGGCGCTGGAGCGGCCTCCGCGTGGAAGCGGCCCAAAGCGAAAGTCGTAGTTGCCGAATACTGATTGGTGGGCTTATTCCGGTGACGAGGGTACCCGTAAACGTGGTTGGCCCCGCCCGACGACATGGGTTGCCCAACGACAGCCGATAACGACCTGCGCTGAGATGCAGGCCAGATCGGAGTGAACGCAATGGCCGAGACGAGCTTCGACGTGATCATCATCGGCTCCGGGCCGGGAGGCTATGTCACCGCCATCCGCGCGGCGCAACTCGGGTTCAAGACCGCCATCATCGAGCGCGAATATCTCGGCGGCATTTGCCTGAACTGGGGCTGCATTCCGACCAAAGCGTTGCTGCGCTCGGCGGAGATCTTCCGCTACATGCGCCATGCAAAGAGCTTCGGCCTCTCAGCCGAGAAGGTCGCGTATGACGGCACGGCGGTCGTCAAGCGCTCGCGCGCGGTAGCGAAGCGCCTCAACGATGGCGTCGGCTTCCTGATGCGCAAGAACAAAGTCGCCGTCATCTGGGGCGAAGCGGCGCTCGATGCGCCCGGCAAGGTCACGGTGAGGGCGGGGAAGAGCGAGGCTCCAAAGGGTGCGCTCGGTCCCGGCACATACGCGGCGCAGCACGTGATCATCGCCACGGGTGCGCGCCCGCGCGTGCTGCCCGGCTTGGAGCCTGACGGTAAAGCGATCTGGACCTATTTCGAAGCGATGGTGCCCGAGCGCATCCCGAAATCGCTCCTGGTCATCGGCTCGGGCGCCATTGGGATCGAATTCGCGTCCTTCTATCGCGACTTTGGTGCCGAGGTGACGGTGGTCGAGATCTTGCCGCAAATCCTGCCGGTCGAGGATGCGGAAATTGCCGGGTTCGCACGCAAGCAGTTCGAAAAGGAAGGCATCAAGATCTTCACCGGCGCCAAGCTGACCAAGCTCGAGAAGAAAACCGATGGCGCCGTCGCCACCATCGAGGACGCAAAAGGTGGGACCCAGAGTGTTGCAGTCGAGCGGGTCATCTCCGCCGTGGGGGTTACCGGCAATATCGAGAATCTCGGGCTGGAAAAACTGGGCGTAAAAACCGAACGCGGAGCCATTGTCGTTGATGCTCTCAATCGCACGAACATTCCTGGCATCTATGCGATCGGCGATGTCGCGGGACCGCCGCTCTTAGCTCACAAGGCCGAGCACGAGGGTGTCATCTGTGTTGAGGCGATCAAAGGCCTCAAACCGCATCCGATGGACAAGCAGCTCATCCCGGGCTGCACCTATTGCTCGCCGCAGATAGCCTCCGTGGGGCTCACCGAGCGCGCGGCGAAGGACAAGAATATCGACATTCGCGTCGGCCGCTTTCCCTTCGTCGGCAACGGCAAGGCTATAGCGCTGGGCGAGGACCAGGGTCTCGTGAAAGTCATCTTCGACAAGAAAAGCGGTGCGCTCCTGGGCGCGCATATGGTCGGCGCGGAAGTCACCGAGCTCATCCAGGGCTATGTGATTGCAATGAATCTCGAGACAACGGAAGAGGAGCTCATGCACACCGTGTTCCCGCATCCGACCCTCTCGGAAATGATGAAGGAAGCGGTGCTCGATGCCTACGGTCGCGTACTGAACATCTAATGGGAGGACTGCATGGACGACCATGTCTATCGCGTCATTGAAATCGTCGGCAGCTCGCAACGCAGCATCGAAGATGCGATCACAGCCGGGATCGATCGTGCCAATGCGACAATCCGAAACCTGCGCTGGTTCGAGGTCGTGCGCACCACCGGTCAGATCGAAGACGGGAAAATCAAGCATTATCAGGTGACGCTCAAAGTGGGCTTCACCATGGAAGGCGCGCACTGACCTGCATCGCCGCCGCCGTTCTTCTTGCCGCCCGAAGCTGCCGTGCGTAGATAAGGCACGGAAGGACCGTAGCCATGGTCGTCGTGCTCGACAGCCTCAATCGCCCCCGCCACCCCGAGAAGGTCCACCGCCCCGACCTGCCGGCAGCGAAAAAACCGCCCTGGATCAGAGTGAAGGCCCCGCTCTCGAAGGGCTATGTCGAGACGCGCGAGATCGTCCGCGGGCATGGGCTGCATACCGTGTGCGAAGAGGCGGGCTGTCCGAACATCGGCGAGTGCTGGGAGAAGAAGCACGCGACCTTCATGATCATGGGCGATACCTGCACGCGCGCCTGTGCATTCTGCAACGTGAAAACGGGCTTGCCCGGCGCGCTCGATGCGGCGGAGCCTGCTCGGGTTGCGCTCGCCACGGCCAAGCTCGGGCTCAAGCACGTTGTCGTCACCTCAGTCGATCGGGACGATCTCGATGACGGCGGCGCACGACATTTCGCAGCCGTTATCCACGCGATCCGCGCGCGGTGCCCCGAAACGACCATCGAAGTGCTCACGCCCGATTTTCTTCGCAAGGACGGTGCGGCAGAGACAGTCGTCGCGGCAAAGCCCGACGTGTTCAATCACAACCTGGAAACGGTTCCCTCGAACTATCTGACAGTACGGCCCGGTGCGCGTTACTACACGTCGATCCGCCTCTTGCAGCAGGTGAAGGAGATCGATCCGGCTCTGTTCACCAAATCGGGCCTCATGCTCGGGCTGGGCGAGCAGCGCAACGAGATTCTGCAGGTGATGGACGACCTCCGCGCCGCCGATGTCGATTTCCTCACCATTGGCCAATATCTGCAGCCCAGCCGCAAGCACCACCCGGTCGTACGTTTCGTTCCGCCCGAGGTGTTCAAGGCCTACGAGACCATCGCCTATGCGAAGGGTTTTCTGATGGTCTCTTCCTCACCGCTCACGCGGTCTTCTCACCACGCCGGCGAGGATTTCGCGCGCTTGCGAGCGGCGCGCGAGGCCAGGCATGGTTGAGTGGAGCAGCTTGCGGCGAAGGGCTCCCGACGTCGGGCCAAATGGGGGAGGGGAGCGCGCCTAGGGCGCGCCAGGGCGTGCGCTGATGCCGCAGTTTTCCACCAGCCGTCCGGTCAGGCATTCGGTCGGCGAGATGTTCGACCTCGTCGCCGACGTCGAGCGCTATCCCCAGTTCGTACCGCTGTGCCGCTCGCTCAAGGTGCGAAACCGCATTTCCGAGCCCGAAGGCGTTGAAGTTCTCATCGCCGACATGACGGTGGCCTACAAGCTTGTGCGTGAGACCTTTACCAGCCGCGTCACCCTCGATCGGCCCAACCTGCACATCCTGGTGGAGTATCTGGAGGGGCCGTTCAAGAAAATGCAGAACCGCTGGGTTTTCCATCCAACCGGTGCACAATCGTGTCGCGTTGAATTCTTCATTGCCTATGAATTCAGGAGCCGTACCCTAGCGTTGCTGATGGGAACGATGTTCGATGCCGCATTTCGCCGCTTCGCCGCCGCGTTCGAACGGCGCGCCGACCGGATCTACAAGAAACGCCCGACTTGATTCTTACTCTTTGTCCGCGATCTCCCGCAGCATGGCCAAGGCCTGAGTAACCGATGCGCGCCGTACCTCGGCGCGACCGATGTCACCATATCTGCGCTCGCAATCGATCCATTCGCCGCCGCGGGATGCAGCCGCAAAGTGGACAAGCCCCACGGGCTTGTCGGCGGTCGCACCCCGTGGGCCCGCAATTCCAGTAACCGATACCGCAAGGTCGACCGGCGCGTGCGCGACAGCCCCGGCCGCCATTGCTCGCGCCGTCTCGCGGCTCACCGCTCCATGCCGCGCAAGTGTCTCCGGGGTAACGCCAAGCATCGCCTGCTTTGCCTCGTTGCTGTAGGTGACGAAGCCGCGCTCGAAAACATCGGAGGAACCCGCGACCTCGGTCAATGTGCCTGCAACCAGGCCGCCCGTGCACGATTCCGCCGTTGCGATCCTCAGCTTTTTTCTCCGGCAAAGCTCGATGAGCGCACGGGCCTCCTCGATCAAATCCTGATCCATTCAGTCGCTCCACGGCAGACGCACCGTCGCAGTGGCGAATGCCGCCATCCCTTCGCCGCGTCCGGTGAAACCCATTTTCTCGCTGGTGGTTGCCTTGACCCCGATCCTCGTGATCGGGATGCCTGCAATTTCAGCGATGCGCGCCCGTACGGCGTCGCGATGGGGTCCGATACGTGGAGCCTCGCACACAATGGTGATGTCGAGATGCGCGATGCGCCCGCCGCGTGCGCGTACCCGCTCGACCGCGAAACTGAGGAAACGATCCGAGGATGCGCCACGCCATTGCGGATCGCTCGGAGGAAAGTGAACCCCGATGTCCCCCTCCGCAAGCGCTCCGAGAATGGCATCGACAATGGCGTGCAACACAACATCGGCGTCTGAATGACCGGCGAGCCCACGGTGGTGGGGAATACGCACCCCGCCGAGCACCACGTGATCGCCGTCGGCGAATTGATGAACATCGAAACCGAAGCCGACGCATGTATCCCCCAAGGCCACAAGCTCCCATGCCTCCATGCGCGTGAAATCCTCGTCGGTGGTGAGCTTCACGTTGTCTGCTTCGCCTTGAAAGGTGCTGACCTTAAGACCGGCCCATTCCGCAAGCGCGGCATCGTCGGTGAAATCTTCGCGCGCCGCCGTTTGTGCCCGGCGATGGGCGTCGAGCAACGGTGTAAAAGCAAAGGCCTGGGGGGTCTGCACCATGCGCAAAGCGGTACGGTCGACGGTGCCCGTGATCATTCCGCTGGCATCTACGCTTTTGACCGTATCGGTAACGCCAATTGCCGGGACGGTCGCCGCGCTTGCGCGGGCCGCCGCGATGGCGCGCGTTATGAGAGCACCAGACACGAACGGTCGCGCGGCATCGTGGACCAGCACGAGCTCCGGAGCATGCGGCACAAGCGCCTCGAGGCCAGCCCGTACCGAGCCCTGACGCAACTCGGCACCAGCGACCGCGGGCAACAGGCGCATGTCCTGGGTAGCGGCCACGTAAAGCTCTTTGTCCGCTGGATGGATCACCGGTTGGACGATGGAGATCTCCGCGTGTCGCGCAAAAGCGAGCAGGGCGCGTCTGATGACAGGCTCTCCGCAGATCTGCCGATACTGTTTGGGAAGCTCTCCGCCAGCCCGCAGCCCGCGTCCACCCGCTACCACGACGGCTGCGACTTTCCCGGCCACGTCGGCTCCGTCAGGTTCAAAGCGCGCATAGGGATTACCCGCGCGTAGCGCGCGCTGCAAACAGCTCTTCTGATCCCTGTGCTCCCACTTAAACCAAAAGGGGATTGTTGCAGTGCAGCACTTGCGCCCGAGGTATAATTGGCTAAACTCTATGCATAACCGGATGCCGCCTAATTGATATGCAAAATACCATTCCTACTGGATCATCAAAGGATTGGAGCCTTCCGCAGATCAAGGTCGGCAACATCAGCCTGCCGAACCCGGTCTTGCTTGCTCCAATGTCGGGCATCACCGACGCGCCGTTTCGGCGATTGGTCGCCCGACTCGGGGCGGGGTTGGTGATCTCCGAAATGACCGCGAGTGCCCAGCTCGCGAATGGGGATCGGGACGCCCGTTTGCGGGTGGAGGGGGAGGGGCTCAGCGTATCCGCGGTGCAGCTTGCAGGCTGCGACCCGTATTGGATGGGGGAGGCGGCCCGCATAGCAGAGGCTTCGGGGGCTGCCATCATCGACATCAATATGGGTTGCCCGGCGCGGTACGTGACCGGCGCGCAATCAGGCTCCGCCTTGATGCGGGATCTCGATCATGCGGCCGCTTTGATCGAGGCGACCGTCAAAACCGTGTCCGTGCCGGTGACCCTCAAGATGCGGCTCGGCTGGGATGACCGCAGCAGAAATGCGCCAGAGCTTGCCCGGCGTGCGCAGGAGAAAGGCGTGCGGCTGATCACCGTGCATGGCCGCACGCGGAGCCAATTCTATGCGGGGGAGGCGGACTGGGGTGCCGTGGGCGAGGTCAAGGCCAGCGTCTCCATTCCGGTCATCGTGAATGGGGACATCCGCAGCGGCCCAGACGCACGTGCCGCGCTGCTGGCTTCCGGCGCCGACGGTCTGATGATCGGGCGAGGAGCCTGCGGGCGGCCATGGTTGCCGGGACAGATAGCGCGCTTTCTCGGAGGGGATGCTGAAAAAATACCCTCGCTCAAGAGCCAGTTGCGGCTCATCCACGAGCTTTACGAGGAGATGCTCCTGCATTACGGCCGCGACGTCGGGCGGCGGCATGCGCGCAAGCATCTCGGGTGGGCACTGGATGTGGCCGCGGAAAGGGCATGCGTCGCGCCACCACAGGCCAAGGCGCATCGCTACCGCATCCTCACTGCCGAGGAGCCGATCGCGGTCCGACGATATCTCGCTCAAGCCTATGCTGCGTTCGCCGAGAATGCAGGGGGCGGATTGGCCCCGGCGCATGCGCCGGCGCAGATGCGCCTTGGATCGAGACTGGCGGCATGAACCGGCCGCAGCCGATGCCCACCCTTCCCTCCGGCACGTCGGATGCCGTGCTCGATGCATTGCCGCATCCGGTGGTGATGGTGTCCGCCGACGGAACTATTGCAAACGCCAATGCAGCGGCGGAATCGTTTTTCGAGGCCTCCGTGACGCTGCTGCGCCGGCACACTCTGCGCGAGCTCGTGCCTTTTGGGAGCCCCTTGCTGTCGCTCGTCGAGCAGGTGCGCTCGCGCGGCGCCGCCGTGAACGAATACAGGGTCGACCTCGGCACGCCGCGCAATCCCGGCGAGCGTCTGGTCGATCTGCACGTCGCCCCGGTGCCGGAGCGGCCGGACCACATTGTCGTGATGCTGCAGGAACGTACCATCGCCGACAAGATGGACCGCCAACTCACCCATCGCAGCGCGGCACGCTCGGTGATCGCGCTCGCTGCCATGTTGGCACACGAGATCAAGAACCCGCTTTCCGGCATTCGCGGCGCGGCGCAGCTCCTGGAGCAATCCGTTGGAGATGAGGACCGCAGCCTCACGCGCCTGATCTGCGAGGAGGCCGACCGCATTGTAAAGCTTGTCGACCGGATGGAGGTATTCACCGATCAGCGTCCGATCGAGCGAGAGCCCGTCAACGTCCACGCCGTGCTCGAGCACGTCAAGCGGCTCGCCTATTCGGGTTTTGCCCGCCACATCAAGTTCGTCGAGGACTATGACCCCTCATTGCCGCCGGTGCTCGCCAATCGAGATCAGCTCATCCAGGTCTTTCTCAACCTTGTAAAAAATGCCGCCGAGGCAATCGGGGAGGAGGCCGCCGACGGAGAGATCTGCCTGTCGAGCTCCTTCCGGCCAGGCGTGCGCCTGACGGTTCCAGGCAGCAAGACTCGCGTTGCGCTTCCGCTGGAGTTCTGCGTGCGAGACAATGGGCCGGGGGTGCCCGAGGACTTGCTCCCGCACCTCTTTGATCCGTTCGTCACCACGAAGCCGTCCGGATCTGGCCTGGGTCTTGCA
>Ga0209331_1000008_pt1 | contig 60984 bp, 57 predicted proteins | sample JacPinW_OM3H0_M3_FD_187971 | JGI IMG/M metagenome (GOLD analysis project Ga0209331, IMG submission 187971) | Forest soil microbial communities from Algoma, Ontario, Canada - Jack Pine, Ontario site 1_JW_OM3H0_M3 (SPAdes) (version 2) | ecosystem: Environmental > Terrestrial > Soil > Boreal...
GCCCAGCAGCTTCGGGTGTCACCTCTTACGGTAAAAAAACCTGACGCGTAATTGGGGAGAAGCTGCGGGCCCCGGCTGGCAACCTCCCACCGGGGCCTTTTCCGTCTGAATGACAAAGAAAATGAGCGGCCTTCGTTGGGCCGGAGGCGTTCAGTAATCAGAGCACCTTCGGGAGATCAGGACAAATCAGGTCGCAGCGATCGTGCAGTTGCGGCGCGTCCCGCTTGGGACAGTCGCCGTTGAGTGTTCCTCCCATTTCATCATGTTGGCGTTGCGTCCGTATTTTTCTATTAGGCTGCGGACATTGTAGCGGCCCTTGCGCCCGCAGCGACCTAGCGGCTTGGAGTTTTGTGCCCACACGAACACTTTTTACCAACTGCGGCCCTCTCATCAGATGTTTCGCACGCTTGAGGACGCTAAGAGCAAGGCTGCATGCACCAAGAAGCGAGCTCAGGCGGCGCTTGCTCTTGTAGAGAACATCGCCCAGGGCCGGCGCCTGATTGACTCGTTGGGCGACTAAAGTCGCTATCCAGTGCCTTGACTGGGTGGTGACTGGCCCATGTGTTCCCGCTCGGGCACATTTCCGTTCACTCGTCCTAGCGGCTGGAAGTTTTGTGCCCACACGAACACTTTTTACCAACTGCGGCTCCTCTCATCAGATGTTCCTGAACGGGCGCATTTTCACTGAATTTTGAGTTTTCAGGCGCAATCTTCCCGCTCGGGAACATGGTGCCTACATGGAAATAGACAACGACGAGAGCGTTCTCAAGCGCAGGGCCTCGGAAGCCGCTTCGGCATTCGCCTCGCTGGTTCGCACGCGGCGAAAAGCGCTAAAAATGCGTCAGGATGAGCTTGCATTGGCTACTGGTGTCGGCCGCCGGTTTCTAATTGAGTTGGAAGGCGGCAAGTCCTCCTGCCAGCTGGGACGAAGTCTCTTAGTAGCTGAAGGAGTGGGTCTCCGGCTGGTCGATATTTTGGCACCCGGTGTTGCGCCTCAAAACGCAACCGCCCTGGAATTGCCCGAGCTTCCCGCCGAGGTGGAGGAGCCGGAATGACCGGTCTACCGGTGTACTTTGAGCAGCGGCGCGTTGGCACAATCGATGTAAATAGCAAGGGCCCAAGCTTCACGTATGACTCCAATTGGATTGGATTGAGAGGTGCGTTTCCGATTTCGATAACGATGCCCCTAAAATCTGGGCGCATTTCTCCTGATGTTTTCCTGCCCTGGGCGGCGAACCTGTTGCCAGAAAGCGAACAGCTGCGAACGGTCGGACAGCTTCTCGGGATGGCGCGCGGCGACGTCGTTGGTCTCCTGTCTGCAATTGGGGGCGACACCGCGGGCGCACTCTCAATTGGTCAGCCAGGGAGAACTGCTTCATTTCAATGGCGTCCAATCGATAAGCCGGAAGACCTTGAGAGAATGATAGAGGGATTGCCGAGCAAACCATTCCTAGTCGGCGAGGAGGGGGTCTCGATGTCACTCGCCGGGGTGCAAACGAAGTTAGCGGTAGCAATCGACAACGCAAACCGCGTCTGCATTCCAATGAACGGCTCTCCATCGACGCACATTCTCAAACCCGACTCGCCACGTCTTTCGGGTGGTGTTCAGAACGAGGCGTTCTGTTTGACCCTAGCGCGACGATTGAAAATTCAGACGCCCTCCATCACGACCGGCCGAGCCGGTCAGCGAACATATTTACTTCTCCAGAGATATGATCGGACCAATGTCCAAGATCGGTGGCGCCGATTGCACCAGGAAGACTATTGTCAAGCTTTCGGAAAGCCGCCATCCGCCAAGTACGAAGCCAACCAGACCGGCATTCCCGGTCCAACGTTGAAGGATATGTTTCAGCTAACGCGCGGGTACATGCCCTCGATCGACATCGTGCGGTTGCTCGATATGGCGGTCTTCAACATATTAACCTGCAATACCGACGCTCATGCTAAGAACTACTCGATTATGATCCGCGGCAACGGCGTATCGCTTGCTCCGATGTACGACGTTATGTGCGGTGAGGTGTGGGAGAACATCACAAAGCATCTCGCACAGAAGATAGCCGGTGAGAGCCGAGGCGACCGCCTCAAGGGAAGACATTGGCTGCGGTTTGCCCGGGAGTGCGGTCTCAATCCCAGCCAAGTTCTCGACCGTGTTGGTGCATTGTCAAGAGCCGCAATAACTGAAGCCCAAGCTGCAGCATCTGAGGTGGCTGCGATGCCTGCGGGGACGCATGCAACCATCCAGCAGGCAAGGCAAGCGGTCGAGCGACGAGCTGAAGCGATTTTCACACAGCTGCAGGACCTGGATGCTGGACCAGAAGTCGAAGAAGCGGCCCATAAAGCGAATATCGGCTCTGCGCCAAAAGATGTCCTCGCGAACTTGCTGTAACCCTCACATGAACTTTCTCCGGGCAGCACCTAGCCGACAGTCGCGCCGATAGCGCTCCCGGGTTGCTGGTCCGGCTGCGTTGTTCGGGGACGAATGCAATTCCGTTCAGGATAGAGGCAATGTCCATCTTAGGGCTCGTTCAAGGGAGTGTTCCCTTGCTGAACCCGTCGTGAAATTGCCGCACCCCACTTTCAGCTTGCCAACCGTCTCCACCATGGTCGCGACCGCAGGCCAGTCAATTCGCCATCAAGCCGGGCTGCCGTTTCCTTTGCGGACATGGTGTCGAGGTTCACGCGCAAAAGTTCTACCATGAGCCGATCACAGCGCTCACGCTCGCGCTCGAAGTCTGCCCGGTGACAAGCCGCGGAGGCCTCAGCCTTAGCCAATTGCGCTTCCAATTCCTCGATGCGTGCCCTGAGAGAGGTGGTGACCGGGTGGTGACCGGCCGGTGACCGGGCGGACATGGGCTTATGGTTTATCTCACTCAGATCGACGGACACGAGGACTTTGCCATCGTTCGCCTTCTGACGTGGTAAGCGCAGTCGTTTGACCAGTGATCGAGCCGCTTCTGGTGAGCAGCTGAGTCGATCACCGAGTTGACTGTAACTGAGCATCTCAGTTGCCATAATGCCACCCTCCGGCCGGTCACCAGCCTGGTCACCGCGCGGACAACAAGGCTGCCGATGCAGAGTTAATTTTCTGTTGCAGGGAAAATCGAGTAAGTCCTGGTCCGGGAGGGGCGGGGCTAGCCGTTCCAACTAGCCGCCGCTTTCCAGCGCATTTTTGCACGTCTAGAGTCGGAAAAGGCCTTGAATTTGCACGTTAAATTGCTGGCCTGTCACGCCGAAGGTCGCGGGTTCGAGCCCCGTCGCTCCCGCCATTTGCGGTTGCCGTGTGACGGCCTCGTCGGCTGCTGAGGTATTCGCATTTTTCGCATTTAATGGCTAGCAGCGACGGGCGGCAATTCCTCTTTGAGGTGCTAACTGCGCTCGTATTTCGAGTGCATTGCACGTATTCGTTCTGCAACTTTGAATTGGAGAAATGGTATGGACAAAATCAAGGTGATTCATGATGTGGTGGGCCGGACACTTACCGTGTGGCTCGATGATCCAGGCACCGAGCACGTCTGCGAGGAAACAACCGAAGAGGTGATCCTGATGAAGGATACGAGCGGTCGGGTGATCGGGTTTGAGTTACTGCATTACCGTCCCGCCGCAGCGGCCGGGACAGGCCTAGCCGTTGAGACCGTCATTCAGACGGGGTGGGATCAACGCCAGGCATGAGCAACGATTTTCGAATTGTGGTTGCAATCGATTTGCAGGCCGGAACCGACCGATTACTGGCCGAGACAAAGCGCTACGGACTTGCGCTCAACGCCGTCGTGGATGTCATTCACGTCGCTTCACCCGATCCGGATTTTGTCGGCTACATGAAAAGCGGTGATCCGGGTGAAGCGACGCAGGATAACCAGATACGGAAGTCGGAAGCGAAGGCATTGCGGGCCGAGCATGCGCAAACGCAAGCCTTCGGCGCGGCGCTGCGCGCGAGTGGGATTCGGGTCGACCGGGCATTGACGCTTCAGGGACCGATCCTGGAAACCATTCTGCACGAGACGCGCAAGCTCGATGCCGATTTGCTCATCCTGGGCTCGCACCATCACGGCGCGATTCATCGCCTCTGGTTTGGAGACATCGCCGTGGATGCTGCCAAAGAGCCGCCATGCTCGCTGCTTGTGATACCCGTTTCCACATAGACGTGATCGAGGACCGCGTGCCATTGTTGCCGGCGCTTCATCTCTTCTGTTATGCCTTGTTCGCCGCAAGCGCCTCGCGCATTCGCTCGGGCTCGACCGCGATCTCGACGCCGGCGCGCTCCTGCTCAAGCAGCATCATCACGCGCGAGTCTCGGCCGCCCCAGCCGCGCGCGAGCGCTTCCGTCATCTCCGCAAGGGTGAGATTGCAGATGCGCATGGGAACGCCGAGCTCCCGCCCGAGCGCATTGGCGAGCGAAACGTCCTTGTGCGCGAGCTTCAGCGCAAAGGCGGGCGGATCGTATTTGCCGGGCAGGAACTGGTCGATCACCGCATCGAAGGTCAAGCGGCGGCCGACTGCGCCCTGGCGCACCGCCTGCCACAGCGCAAGCGGCTCAAGCCCGGCCTTTACGCCCAAGGTAAACGTTTCCGCGAGCGCACAGACAAGCGCATAGCCCGACATGTTGTGCACCAGCTTCGCGACGGTGGCGCTGCCGATCGGCCCGATATAAGCCGCCTTATCGCCGATCGCGTCGAGCACATGTTTATACTCCTGGAAGACGCTCTCGTTCCCGCCCACCCAGATCGCGAGCTTGCCTGACTTTGCGCCCGCGGGGCCGCCGCTGACGGGAGCGTCGAGCATGTGGAGGCCCTTCTCGGCAAACGCGGCGTGGAGCTTCTTGACCAGGCTCGGCGCATTTGTCGAAAGGTCGAAATAGGCCGTGCCGGGCTTCATCCCGCTGATCAGCCCATCCGGACCGAGCGCAACCGTCTCCACATCGGAGGGTTCCGGCAAGGATGAGAAGATGACATCCGCGTTGCGCGCGAGCGCACCCGGGCTCTCCGCCCACTGGGCGCCGGCAGCGAGGTGATGGCTCGCTGCCTGCCGATGCAGATCGTGGACGACGAGCTTGTAGCCGGCCTTTTGCAGATTGGCCGCCATCGGGCCGCCCATCGTCCCCAATCCGATGAATCCCACCACTGCGTTGTTTTTGGACATGTCCCTCACCATTGCACTCGCTCGTTCATTCGTCCCCACGATTACGCTTGCGGACGCGCAACAGCCGCGCCAATTCGCTGCTGTCCTCAAGCTCTTCCAGATGAATAACTGCTTGCATCAATGCGTTTCGTTGCTGCTCCGTCATGGCGGCGCGCGTGAGCTTGAAAAATTTCTCGATGATGTCGGATGCCGGCGCAAACGACCGCTCGCTGCCGCGCGGCGCCTCTCGTGTTTCGGTCTCGCTCGTCCCGTCCCGGAAATGCATCTCGAGGCGCACCTTGTGGCGGTACGCGGCGCCCAGCGCAGTGATTGCAGGGTCGTGCACGACCTTCACCCTGCGCGAAAGCGCGATGCGCGTGCGATCCTCCACGGCTTCCGGTTTGAATTGGTCGACGAACACATCGCCTTCGAGTAACAGCGTTGCTACGCAGAACGGCAGGTTGAGCTGAGCGGATGTCAAACCCTGCGGCTGATAGGGCCAGCCGACGTGGTCGACCGTCACCTGCGAGCCGTGCACCACGATCGCCTCAACCTCCTCGTGCCTGAAGGGGCGCCGTTTCGCAATATCGCGGATCGCGTCGAGGGTGGTGTGGTTGCTGCCGACGCAGGAATAAAACTTGAGCGAGACGTTCATGGTCTCGAAACGCTCGCCGAGCCCCGCGCTCAGCGCGTCGAGATCAAACCGGTCCTGCGAGCGGGAAAAGGTCGAGCAGAAGCCGCCGTAGGGCGCTTCAAAAACATTCATGATGCCGGTAAATCCTTCGCGCGCGAGCAGCGCGCCGTAAAGCCCGCTCTGGGCTGCGCGACCGGCGTGCATGCGTTTGACCATCGCGCCGTACTGCGCCGCCATGAGGCCTGCCGCTTGCGTGCCGGCGATGCCAAGAGCGTGCACGGTCTGCGGCGCAGAAAGGCACAGGGCGCGGGCGGTTCCGGCGGCGGCGGAAAAGACCCCCAGCGTGGCGCCCGAGTGCCAGCCCTGGCCGATATGCTCCTGCCCCATGCACTTTCCCACGCGCGGGCCGACCTCGTAGCCGGCGACGGCGGCAGTGAGAAATTCGCGCCCGCTCACGCTCGCATGGCTCTCTGCAACCGCGATCAGCGCAGGCAGCGTCACCGCGCCCACGTGCAGCACGCCCTCGCGGTGTACATCGTCAAGCTCGAAGCCTTGCACCTGGGTGCCGTTGACCAGCGCGGCGTGCGCAGAACAAAGACGCCGCGTCGTGCCCCACACGGAGGTGGTGCGTGTTCGATCGATCCTGGTGAGTGTGTCGGCGAGGATACGGCACCATTCGAGGCTGGCGCCGTAAATGGCGCAACCCAAGGCATCCAGAATCAGAAGCTTGATGCGCTGGCGGACCTCGTGGGGAATGCGCTCGTAAGTGAGCGAGGAGACGAACTCGGCAATCCGGCGCGTGTGGGGGTTATCCGCGCTCGCATGCCCGGTCATTGCAGGCCGATCCAGTCGAGGCTCGATTCACTTTCGAGGTTCGCCAGCCGCTCGAACATCGTGCACATGAGATCCGGCTGGCAATGGCGCGTGAGCAACAGAAATTTCTCCCGCAGCTCGCTGCTATCGAGAGGCAGTTCCGGCGTGCCCTTGAATTGAGCCACGGTACGCTTCAACACGCGCCCGTCGTGCAATGTCACGCTGATGTTGGCAGCGAGAGCCGTGGGGCGCTCCTCGGCAACGCTGATGGTCACCCGCCGGGCGAGCTCCCTGATCTGTGCGTCGGCCAACGCAGTTTCGTCGAACGAGCGAGGGTCGCGTGGATTGCGGCAATGCGCGAGCGCCACGCAAAACGGAATGCTGTACTGCGCCATCATGATGTCAGCAGGGGAGGGGATGTTGTTCACCCCGGCCATCTTCTCGCTGCCGCCGACGTGAATCGAGGCGACATCGTCAGCGCCATAGCCGTGCTCGGCGCGCAGGTCCAAAACCGCCTGCACCGAGGTATGTGCGCTGATATGGCAGGGAAAGCGCTTGAGCGTGATGGAGCGGGTCGCGTAGCTCTTGCCGAGCTCACGCGTGAGCTCGGCCGCATCGAATTCGCTGTCGCAGAACACCCGCAGGAACCCGAACTCGCCTTCCAGCACGCTTGCTGGACCGTTGAAGCCGTCAGCGGCCAAGTGAGCCGCGAGCACGCCGCTTTCGGCCGCGCGGCCAAGATGCAGCCGTTTGACCATGGCGCCGTTGCCGGCGCGGGCGAATTCGAGCAAGCCGCAGGCAAGCGAGCCCGCAATCCCAAGCGCGTTGCGCATCCCGCCGGCATCGAGCCCCAGCAGCCGGGCGCAGGCGACCGCTGCCCCGAATGGGCCCGTGGTGCCTGGCGCATGAAAGCCGCGGCTCTCGTTCCTGTGGTGCGTCGCTCGTCCGATACGGATCATCACCTCGGCGCCCGCGATGACCGCACCAATCAGAGCCTCGCCGCCCAAGGCGCGCTCCTGCGCGACCGCCAGCGCCGGTGCCAGCAGGGTCGCGCCCGGGTGAACCCCCGTATTAGGCCACGTCAGATTGTCCATCTCGAAGGCGTGCGCAATGGCGCCGTTGGCGAGCGCCGCCGCGGGTGCGTTGAGGCGTGCCCCGCCGGGACCGAGAACGCGGCTCTTGCCAGTGCCGCCGTATTTCTCGGCGTAGCGGGCAATCATGCGGCTCCACGGCTGTTCGTAGCCGCAGATGATCACCGCGATGGTGTCGGCGATGCATTGCTTGGCACGCGCGATCACGTCTGCCGGAATATCCTCGTACCGCAGCGCTGCGGCGTATTGCGCCAGGAGCTCGGTTTCTTTCGCCATCCGCCGTCAGCTCCCGTAAGGCGCCGCTCGCTGCGCGATTGCGTGCGCAGCCATTTTAGTTCGCCTACGACCGCGCGGCGATACCGAGCATCTGGCGCGACTCCGAAGGCGTGGCAACGCTGTCGCCGAGGATTTCGATAATCTTTGCTGCCTTCTCGACCAGCGCGGCATTGCTGGGCGCGAGCTTTCCTTTTTCGAGGTAGAGGTTGTCCTCAAGCCCGACCCGCGGGTGCCCTCCCAGCAGCACAGCCTGCGCGGCCATCGGAAACTGGTGGAGCGAGATCCCGAACGCAAACCAGGGCGAATTCGCCGGGAGAAGAGACCGCATATAGCTCATAGCCTCCGGGCTCGCAGGCTGCGCCCACGAAATGCCGAGACAGATCTGGAACATTCCCGGGGGTTTCACATGCCCGCCCTCGATCATTCGCTTGGCCAGCAGAAGGTGCCCGGTCTCGAACACTTCAAGCTCCGGCAACACCCCCGTATCCCGGATCGCCACCGCCATGGCCTGCAAATGCGTGGGCGTATTGACGAAGACATGCGGCCCCATATTCATGCTGCCCATATCGAGACTGCAGATATCCGGCTTGAGCTCGACCACGTGCCGCACGCGCTCGGCTGGTAATTTCATGGTCGTCCCCGGGCCGGGCTTTTGGGGGTTTTCCTCGTCCGGCACGAAGCGTGCGCCCGGTCCTGTGGTCAGATTGATGAGAACATCGCTCCCGCTTGATCGGATCCGGTCGACAACCTCGCGGTAAAGCGCGGCATCCATGCTGGGCCGCGTGGTCGCGGGATCGCGGACATGGATATGGACGATGGCAGCGCCGGCCTTGGCGGCATCGATTGCTGACTGGGCGATCTGTTGCGGTGTCACCGGGACTGCGGGATTGCGGGCGGGCGTGTCCGCCGAGCCGGTGACCGCACATGAGATCATGACCTTGCGCTGCATAATGGCTCTCTCCTTTGCACTCTCGCTCGGCGAAACCCAGCGGGCCGTGTGAGTGCCGGGCCGCGGATCAATTTCAACAGGGGTTCACGACTCTTTCACATTTCGCAAGAATAAGCCGCCGGACAATGGGCCTACTGGGGCCCAGCTTGCCACGAATTGTGCACTGCGCTAAGGCAGGACATCCCTTTCTTCCCCCGCTCGAAGGCATCCTGGGCCGGTCGATGGGCGCCCACCGCGACTTTGGCCATGACGTGGCGGAGCGAGATCAATCATGAGCGAGTTGCTGCCGTACTATCTGCCGCTCGTGATCTTCATTGCGGTCGCCTTCGTCATCAGCGTTGTGCTCCTCGTGGTGCCGTTTGTGATCGCTTACAAGCAGCCGGACCCGGAGAAGCTCTCCGCCTATGAGTGCGGCTTCAATGCTTTCGACGATGCGCGCATGAAATTTGACGTGCGTTATTATCTCGTCGCCATTCTGTTCATCGTCTTCGATCTGGAAGTGAGCTTCCTGTTTCCCTGGGCGGTCGCCTTCGGGGATCTTGGGTTCTATGGCTATTGTTCCATGATGATCTTTCTTGGCGTTCTGACCGTGGGGTTCATATATGAATGGCGGAAAGGAGCGCTCGAATGGAATTAGAGACTGCGGCCGTCGCGCCGAGCGCGAGGAGAATACTCGATCCAAGCACGGGCAAGCCCGTCGGCGCGGATGATCCTTTCTTTACCGGTTTGAACCATCAGCTCTCGGACAAGGGTTTCCTCGTCACCGCCGCCGCCGACCTCATCATCTGGGCACGCACGGGCTCGCTGATGTGGATGACGTTCGGGCTTGCCTGCTGCGCCATCGAGATGATGCAAATGTCGATGCCGCGCTACGACGCGGAGCGCTTCGGGTTTGCCCCGCGCGCGTCTCCCCGCCAGTCGGACGTCATGATCGTGGCCGGGACGCTGACCAACAAGATGGCCCCGGCATTGCGCAAGGTCTACGATCAGATGCCGGAGCCTCGTTACGTGATCTCGATGGGCTCGTGCGCCAATGGCGGCGGCTATTATCACTATTCCTACTCCGTCGTGCGCGGCTGCGACCGCATCGTGCCGGTCGACATCTACGTCCCGGGCTGCCCGCCCACGGCCGAAGCGCTGCTCTACGGCGTGCTGTTGCTGCAGAGGAAGATTCGCCGGGTCGGCACCATCGAGCGCTGATGGAATTTCAGGCCATGCATGAAAAGCTCGATCAGCTCGGCGCAGCTGTTAGCGGCGCGTTGGGCGGTTGCGTCCTCGACCATCATGTCGCCAATGGGGAGCTCACGCTGCGGGTGAACGCCGCTGATATCGTCAAGGTGGCGACTTTTTTGCGCGACGATGAACGCTGCCTGTTCTGGTGCATCATCGACATCACGGCTGTCGATTGGCCGGCGCGCGAGCGCCGCTTCGACGTCGTTTATCATTTCCTGTCGCCCAAGCTCAATCAGCGCATCCGAGTCAAGGTCGAAGTGGACGAGCACACCGCTGTCCCTTCGATCGTTGCGGTCTTCCCCGGTGCGAACTGGTTCGAGCGCGAGACCTTCGACCTCTACGGCATCATGTTTGCCGGTCATCCCGACATGCGCCGACTGTTGACCGACTATGGCTTCGAGGGCCATCCGCTGCGCAAGGATTTTCCGCTGACCGGGTTTGTGGAGGTTCGCTACGACGACGAGCAGAAACGGGTGATCTACGAGCCCGTGCAACTGACCCAGGAATTCCGCACCTTCGATTTCCTCTCGCCGTGGGAGGGCTACGCCCTGCCTGGCGATGAAAAAGCCAAAGCGAGCGAATAGTTACCCATGGCCGAGCCAGCATCCCGCAACTTCACCATGAATTTCGGGCCGCAGCATCCGGCGGCTCACGGTGTGTTGCGCCTCGTGCTCGAGCTGGACGGGGAAGTGGTCGAGCGGGTCGACCCGCATATCGGTCTTCTGCATCGTGGTACCGAGAAGCTGATCGAAGCCAAGACCTATCTGCAGGCAATCCCCTATTTCGATCGCCTCGATTACGTCGCGCCGATAAACCAGGAGCATGCCTTTTGCCTCGCCGCGGAGCGGCTTTTGCGCCTTGATATTCCCAAGCGTGCGCAACTCATCCGCGTGCTTTACTGCGAGATCGGGCGGCTGCTTTCGCATCTCCTCAACGTGACGACACAGGCGATGGATGTGGGCGCGCTCACCCCGCCGCTTTGGGGCTTCGAAGAACGCGAGAAGCTCATGGGGTTTTATGAGCGTGCGTCAGGCAGCCGCATGCATGCGAATTATTTCCGCGTGGGCGGAGTACATCAGGATTTGCCGGCAAAGCTCATTGATGACATCTGGGCATTTTGCGATCCGTTCCTGAAAGTGTGCGACGACATCGAGGACCTGCTCACGGAGAATCGCATCTTCAAGCAGCGCAACGTCGACATCGGCGTGGTCAGTCTGGCCGACGCCTGGACCTGGGGCTTTTCCGGCGTGATGGTGCGAGGATCGGGTGCCGCCTGGGATTTGCGCAAGGCGCAGCCCTATGAATGCTATGCCGAGTTGAACTTCGATATCCCGATCGGCAAGCACGGGGACAATTACGACCGGTACTGCATTCGCATGGAGGAAATGCGCCAGGCGACAGGGATCATGAAGCAATGCCTGGAGAAGCTGCGCTCGCCTGAAGGCGAAGGGCCGGTCTGCGTTCTTGACAACAAAATCGTTCCGCCGAAACGCGCTGAGATGAAGCGCTCGATGGAAGCGCTCATTCATCATTTTAAGCTCTATACCGAGGGCTTCCACGTTCCCGCCGGTGAAGTGTATGCCGCGGTTGAGGCACCCAAGGGCGAGTTCGGCGTCTATCTTGTCGCCGACGGCAGCAACAAGCCGTACAGATGCAAGATCAGAGCACCCAGCTTCGCGCATCTCCAGGCAATGGACTTTCTCTCCCGGGGCCACATGCTTGCCGATGTGGCCGCAATCCTCGGCTCATTGGACGTCGTGTTCGGGGAGGTGGACCGGTGAACAGGGAGCGAATAGCGAATAGCGGATGGCGAATGGTCAAGCACCGAAAATTGGTTTTTGATCCGCTCGCGCGCTATTCGCTATCCGCTACTCACTATTCGCCATCTGCCATGCGCTATTCGTTATTCGCTGCTTGCGGGGTCGCCTGATGGCCGTCCGCCGCCTCGCCGAACCGGCGCTCCAGCCCGAGAGCTTCGCCTTCAGCCCCGAGAATCTCGAATGGGCAAGGCGGGAGATCACAAAATATCCGCAAGGGCGTCAGCACTCCGCGATCATTCCACTTCTATGGCGTGCACAGGAGCAGGCCGGAGGCTGGCTGCCGCAGAAAGCGATTGAGCACGTGGCGCAACTGCTCGACATGCCCAAGATACGGGCACTCGAAGTGGCGACCTTCTACACCATGTTCAATCTCGCGCCGGTCGGGAAATTCCACGTTCAGGTGTGCGGGACCACGCCATGCGCGCTGCGCGGGGCCGATCAGTTGATCGCGCTTTGTCGACGCAGACTTGGCGAGCAGCTCCACGTCACCTTCAACGGGACCTTCTCCTGGATCGAGGTGGAATGCCTTGGTGCCTGCGTGAATGCGCCCGCGGTGCAGATCAATTACGACTACTATGAAGATCTCACACCTGAAAGCTTGACCCGAATCCTTGATGATCTTGCAGCCGGCAAAGAGGTCAAGCCGGGGCCGCAGGTCGATCGCCAACTCTCTGCGCCCATTGGGGGGCCAACGACGTTGACCGATCCCGAGCTCTATGCGCCGGCAAACTCACCCTCTCACGGGCAGAAATGATGCTCAGCGACCGAGACCGTGTTTTCAAGAACCTCTATGGCCTCTACGACTGGGGGCTTGATGGCGCGCGCGCACGCGGAGCCTGGGACCGCACCAAAGTGATTCTGGAAAAAGGGCGCGATTGGATCATCAATGAAGTAAAGGCTTCGGGATTGCGCGGGCGCGGCGGCGCAGGATTTCCGACTGGGCTGAAATGGTCGTTCATGCCCAAGCAGTCCGACGGACGGCCGCATTACCTCGTGGTCAACGCCGACGAGTCCGAACCCGGCACCTGCAAGGACCGCGACATCATGCGGCACGAACCTCATCTCCTGATCGAGGGCTGCCTGATCGCCGGCTTCGCCATGAATGCCAACACCGCCTACATCTATATTCGCGGGGAATTCGTGCGCGAGCGAGAGCGCCTGCAGGCCGCGATCGATCAGGCCTATGAGGCTCGTCTCATCGGCAAGGACAACATCCACGGCTTTCCCTTCGACCTTGTCCTCCATCACGGCGCGGGCGCCTATATTTGCGGCGAGGAGACGGCGCTGCTTGAAAGTCTCGAGGGGAAGAAAGGTGAGCCGCGGTTGAAGCCGCCGTTCCCGGCAAACGTCGGGCTCTATGGTTGTCCCACGACGGTCAACAATGTCGAGTCGATCGCGGTTGTCCCCGATATCGTCAGGCGCGGTGCGGCATGGTTTGCCGGTATCGGACGGCCGAACAACACCGGCACCAAGGTGTTCTGCATCTCAGGCCACGTGCAAAAGCCCTGCAATGTCGAAGAGGCGATGGGCATTCCTTTGCGCGAGCTCATTGATACCCATGCGGGCGGCGTGCGGGGCGGGTGGGACAACCTGCTCGCCGTGATTCCGGGTGGCTCATCAATGCCGCTGATCCCGGCGCACGAGTGCGACCGGCTCCTGATGGATTTCGACGGCGCCCGCGAGCTCAAATCCGCGCTCGGCACCGCGGCAGTAATCGTGATGGACAAATCGACCGATATCGTCGCGGCCATGGCGCGCATCTCTTATTTCTATAAGCATGAGAGCTGCGGCCAGTGCACCCCATGCCGCGAGGGTATGGGATGGATGTGGCGCGTACTCATGCGCATGGCGGAAGGCCGCGCGCACAAGCGCGAGATCGACATGCTGATGGAAGTCACGACCCAGATCGAGGGCCATACAATCTGTGCATTTGGCGATGGCGCTGCCTGGCCGGTACAGGGACTGCTGCGCCATTTCCGCCACGAGATCGAGCGGCGCATCGATGTCTATACGGCGAACCCGCACCCGGAGCCGGTTCAAGTCGCGGCGGAGTAGGGCATGTCCAAGCTCGTTGTCGACGGCAAAGAGATCGAAGTTCCGCCGGAATACACGCTGCTGCAAGCCTGCGAGGCGGCCGGCGCGGAAATTCCGCGATTCTGCTTCCACGAGCGGCTCTCGATTGCAGGCAATTGCCGCATGTGCCTGGTGGAGCTCAAGGGCTCGCCCAAACCGATTGCGTCGTGCGCATGGGCAGTGCGGGACTGCCGGCCGGGTCCCAATGGCGAGCCGCCGGAGGTGCACACCAAAAGCGCCATGGTGCGCAAGGCGCGCGAAGGGGTGATGGAATTTCTCCTGATCAATCACCCGCTCGACTGCCCTATCTGCGATCAGGGGGGCGAATGCGACCTCCAGGACCAGGCCATGGCCTATGGGATCGACGCGAGCCGCTATCGCGAGAACAAGCGCGCGGTCGAGGACAAGTATGTCGGCGCGCTCGTCAAGACGATCATGAACCGGTGCATCCACTGCACCCGTTGCGTGCGGTTCATGACCGAGGTCGCCGGCGTGCCCGAGCTGGGTGCCATCGGCCGCGGCGAGGACATGGAGATCACGACCTATCTTGAGCAGGCCATGATATCCGAACTCCAGGGCAATGTCGTCGACCTTTGCCCCGTCGGCGCGTTGACCTCAAAGCCGTATGCGTTCGCTGCCCGGCCCTGGGAGCTCAACAAGACCGAATCCATTGACGTCATGGACGCCGTCGGATCGGCCATTCGCATCGACACCCGCGGACGCGAGGTCATGCGCATCCTGCCCCGCGTCAATGACGAAGTGAATGAAGAATGGATTTCGGACAAGACCCGGCACGTCGTTGATGGGCTACGGACGCAGCGCCTCGATCAGCCCTATATCCGCGAGAGCGGCCGTTTACGCCCGGCCTCGTGGCATGCTGCCTTTGAGGCCATTGCGGCGAGCGTCAAGCCGGCGGCGCCGGAGCGCATCGGCGCAATCGTAGGCGATCTCGCGGCGGTCGAGGAGACCTACGCATTAAAGGATCTGCTCACCCGGCTTGGCGTGCGCAATCTCGACTGCCGGCAGGATGGCGCCATGCTCGACCCGAGCTGGGGCAGGGCAACCTACCTGTTTAATGCCGCAATTGCCGGCATTGAGAAAGCCGACGCGCTCCTTCTCGTCGGCTCGAACCCGCGCCGCGAGGCAGCCGTGCTCAATGCGCGCATCCGCAAGCGCTGGCGCGCGGGCAATTTCCCCATCGCAGTGATCGGAGAGCGTGCAGACCTCACCTATTCGTACGAGCATCTAGGAGCTGGTCCCGAGGTGCTGGCCGACATTGCAAGCGGCGCCCACGCATTTGCCTCGGTGCTCAAGAAGTCGCAGCACCCCCTCGTGCTTGTCGGCATGGGCGCACTCGCGCGTCCTGACGGCGCGGCGATTGCCTCACTGGCCGCGCAGATCGCAACCACGAGCGGAGCCACTGACTGGAACGGCTATTGCATCCTGCACACCGCCGCATCGCGAGTGGGCGCACTCGATGTCGGCTTTGTGCCCGGGCCTGGCGGTCACAGCGCGCAGGAAATGGCAGAGTCCGGCGTCCTTGACGCGGTGTTTCTCCTCGGCGCCGATGAAATCGATATCTCTCCGGGTGCCTTTGTCGTCTATATCGGCACCCACGGCGATCAGGGCGCACAACGCGCTGATGTCATTTTGCCCGGTGCCGCCTACCCGGAGAAGTCAGGGCTTTATGTAAACACCGAAGGCCGTGTGCAAATCCCCGCGCGTGCCTCCTTCCCTCCCGGCGACGCGCGCGAGGATTGGGCGATCTTGCGCGCGCTCTCCGATGTGCTCGGGCATCGGTTGCCGTACGATTCGCTCCCCGCGCTCCGGCGGGCGCTGTTCAAGGCCCATCCGCATCTTGCGCGCATCGACCAGATTACGCCCGGTGCCCGCTCGCAAGTCGTTGCTCTCGCAGGGCGTGGCGGCGCGCCGGACCGCACTCCATTTAGTCCGGCCATCGACGATTTCTATTTTACCAACCCGATCGCGCGCGCCTCCGCAATCATGGCTGAGTGCTCCGCCATCGCCGAGAGCGCTGGCGAGCATGCGCTGCGCGCCGCGGAGTAAGTGATCGCATGCCTGAGTTGTTTACCAACTATATCTGGCCGGTGATCATCATTGTAGCGCAGAGCGTGCTTTTGCTCGTCCTGTTGCTGATCGTAACCGCTTTTGTACTTTACGCCGACCGCAAGATCTGGGCCGCGGTGCAGATACGTCGCGGTCCGAACGTGGTCGGACCATGGGGGCTGTTGCAGTCGTTCGCCGACCTCTTCAAATTCGTCTTCAAAGAACCAGTCATTCCATCGAGCGCCAACAAGGGCGTCTTTCTGCTTGCTCCCCTCGTGACCGCCGGCCTTGCGCTCTCCGCTTGGGCGGTGATCCCGGTCACCGCCGATTGGGAGATCGCTGATCTCAATGTCGGTGTTCTTTACATCTTCGCCATCTCATCGCTGATGGTCTACGGCGTGGTGATGGCGGGCTGGTCCTCCAACTCGAAATATCCGTTCCTCGCCGCGCTGCGATCGGCCGCACAGATGGTGTCCTACGAAGTCTCGATCGGATTCGTCCTCATCACCGTTCTGCTCTGCGCTGGTTCGCTCAATCTCTCGGCCATCGTGGAGGCTCAGGCGAGCCCCACCTGGGGAATGTTCGCCTGGTACTGGCTTCGGCTGTTGCCGATGTTTGTCGTCTTCTTCATATCGGGGCTCGCCGAGACAAACCGTCCGCCGTTTGACCTGGTTGAGGCGGAATCCGAGCTGGTTGCGGGCTACGCGGTCGAGTATTCCGCTACCCCATTCCTTCTGTTCTTTCTGGGCGAGTACATCGCGATTCTCACCATCTGCGCCATGACGACGATCTTGTTTCTCGGCGGCTGGCTGCCGCCGTTTGGGGTCATCCCGTTCACCTGGATCCCGGGAGTGATCTGGTTCGTGCTCAAGTGCCTGTTCGTATTCTTCATGTTCGCGCTCGTTAAAGCGGTTGTTCCGCGTTACCGCTACGATCAGCTGATGCGGTTGGGCTGGAAGGTGTTTCTGCCCCTTTCTCTCGCTATGGTTGCTGTCGTCGGCGGCGTCGTGCAATTCTGGGACTATGCAGGGCTCGCGGCAAAATGAACGTGAGGCGAAATGATCGATCTTTCGCTCGCGGGAATAGCGGGAGCTTTCATCGGCATCGTCGCTGCGGCTTTTGCGTATGGGCCGGTGGTCCGCACCGTCGAACGCTGGCTTCGAGCATCCGGGGGACCTGATGAACATGAGACGACGGAGCTTTCCCTGTTGCGACGCGCAGTGCTCGCCGCCGATATCCTTCTGTTTGCAGGTGCCGGCTATTGGTTTGCTTGCGCGCTGGCGGGCTGATCGGAGCCCCCTCCCTTACCCTCCTCCGCTCGCGGGGGAGGGAAGGGTGGGGCTGTTGCAGGGTTAAGATCATGAGGCTCGATCGAGCGGCACGATCCTTGTTTCTTCAGGAATTCCTGTCGGCGTTCCTGCTGGGGATGCGCTATTTCTTCAAGCCGAAACCCACGCTCAATTATCCGTTTGAAAAGGGGCCGATTTCGCCGCGATTTCGCGGCGAGCACGTATTGCGGCGCTATCCCAACGGCGAGGAGCGTTGCATCGCCTGCAAGCTGTGCGAGGCGATATGTCCTGCGCAGGCCATCACCATCGAAGCCGGGCCGCGCCGTAACGACGGCACGCGGCGCGCCACCCGTTACGACATCGATATGGTCAAGTGCATCTACTGCGGCCTTTGCCAGGAAGCCTGCCCCGTAGACGCCATCGTCGAAGGGCCGAACTTTGAGTTCTCGACCGAGACGCGCGAAGAGCTTCTGTTCGACAAGGAGCGGCTGCTCGCCAACGGCGATCGCTGGGAGCGCGAAATTGCGAAGAACATCGCGCTTGATGCGCCGTATCGGTAACCGACCATGATTGTACCTGCCCTGTTCTTTTATCTCTTTGCCGGAACGTGCGTGGCAGCTGCTGTCATGGTGATCGCGTCCAGAAATCCGGTGCACTCGGTGCTCTTCCTCATCCTTGCCTTCGTCAACGCGGCCGGCTTGTTTGTCCTGCTCGGCGCGGAGTTCCTCGCCATGATTCTCATCATTGTCTATGTCGGGGCAGTGATGGTCCTGTTCCTTTTCGTGGTGATGATGCTTGACGTTGATTTTGCGCAGCTCAGGCAGGGCTTCTTGCAATATCTGCCGGTCGGGCTCCTGGTGGGGCTTATCGTGCTGGTGGAGCTTGTACTGGTCGTATTCACCTGGTCGATTGGTCCAAGCATCCAGCAGTCGGTCGCCGCTCCCATTCCACCGCTTGCAAACATGCCCAACACGGAGGCGCTCGGCCACGTGCTCTACACGCGCTACATCTATTTTTTCCAGGCAGCGGGCATGGTGCTTCTGGTGGCGATGATCGGGGCCATTGTATTGACCTTGCATCACAAGCCCGGTGTCAAGCGCCAGAACATCGCGCGGCAGAATGCGCGCAGCAAAGCGGCCAGTATCGAGATTGTGAAGGTGCTCCCGGGCCAAGGACTTTGAGACCCGCAATATGATCATCGGCCTTGGGCACTATCTGACGCTGGCTGCGATCCTTTTCACGATCGGCATCTTTGGCATTTTTCTCAACCGCAAGAATGTCATCATCATCATGATGTCGATCGAGCTGATCCTGCTCGCCGTCAATATCAACCTTGTGGCTTTTGCAGGCTTCCTCGGAGATCTTGTCGGCCAGGTGTATGCGCTCATCGTGCTCACCGTTGCCGCGGCTGAAGCCGCAATCGGCCTGGCGATTCTTGTCGCCTACTACCGCAATCGCGGCTCGATCGCCGTCGAGGACATCAATCTGATGAAGGGCTGAGGGAGCATGTATCAGGCGATCGTCTTCCTCCCGCTTCTGGGCGCGGTTATCGCGGGCTTGATTGCGCTCGCGGGTGCGCACGCGCGCCATCCCGGCGGGACTCCCGCCGCGGGAGCCGAGGATCATGCCCATGGCCCGGTCGACGAGAGCCATGCCCGCGCCGCGCCGTCCGCTCAGGGGCCGCATGCAGCGATTGCTCCCTCAGCGGCGGAGGAGCATTCCCCGCAGCCGCCGGCGGCGGGCTCGCTGCCTGCTGAGCTCGTGACCACGGTATTCCTGTTCGCGTCCATGTTGCTGTCATGGTTTGCGTTCGCGGACGTCGGCTTTGCGCACCACGACGCGCGGGTGAGTATCTTTCCGTGGATCGTCTCGGGCGATCTCAAGACTGAATGGGCCCTGCGCATCGACACGCTCAGCGCGGTCATGCTGGTGGTTGTTTGTACCATCTCGGCCTTCGTTCATCTCTATTCCATCGGCTACATGGAGGAAGATCCATACCGGCCGCGCTTTTTCTCTTACCTCTCCCTGTTCACCTTCGCCATGTTGATGCTGGTGACGGCGGATAACCTGGTGCAATTGTTCTTTGGATGGGAAGGCGTCGGGTTGATGAGCTATCTACTCATCGGGTTTTGGTATCAGAAGCCCGAGGCGAATGCTGCCGCCATCAAGGCCTTTATTGTCAACCGTATCGGCGACTTCGGATTTTCGCTTGGCATCTTCGCCGTGTTCATGATGACGGGAGCCGTCGATCTTGACACCGTATTTGCTCAAGCCCCTGCGCTGACCGGCAAGACCATTCATTTTCTTGGCTGGGACGTCGATGCCCTCACCCTTATCTGCCTGCTCTTGTTCATGGGCGCGATGGGCAAATCGGCACAGTTCCTGTTGCACACGTGGCTGCCGGACGCGATGGAGGGTCCGACCCCGGTCTCGGCGCTCATTCATGCCGCAACCATGGTGACCGCGGGCGTATTCATGGTCGCGCGGCTCTCGCCTTTATTTGAGCTCGCGCCAAACGCTCAGATGTTCGTCACCTTTATCGGCGCGACGACCGCCTTCTTCGCGGCGACGATTGGGCTGGTGCAGAACGACATCAAGCGCATCATTGCGTATTCCACCTGCTCACAGCTCGGTTACATGTTCGTCGCAATGGGGGTGGGCGCCTATTCCGTCGGCATGTTTCATCTCTTTACCCACGCGTTTTTCAAGGCGCTGCTGTTCCTGGGCTCGGGCTCCGTGATCATCGCCATGCATCATGAGCAGGACATCCGGCACATGGGCGGCCTTAAGGACAAGCTGCCGTTCACCTATTGGACGATGCTGATCGGCACGCTTGCGCTCACCGGATTTCCTCTCACCGCGGGCTATTTCTCCAAGGATGCCATCATCGAGGCGGCCTATGCCGGTCATAACCCGATGGCGTTCTACGCTTTCTGCTCGACCGTCGTCGCGGCCGCGCTTACCGCCTTCTATTCCTGGCGGCTCATGTTCATGACCTTTCACGGCAGCCCGCACGATCGCCATCATTACGAAGCGGCGCGGGAGAGCCCCCTGGTCATGACCATTCCGCTCGGCTTTCTTGCTGCGGGCTCAATCTTCTCGGGCTTTCCGTTCCAGGAGCTGTTCGTGGGCCATGGGGTCGCTGACTTCTTCCGCGATTCCATCACCTTCGGACCTCACAACCATGTCCTCGAAGAGATGCATCATGCGCCTTATCTGGTTGCCGTGCTGCCGACTCTGATGATGGCGTTGGGATTCGTGATCGCATGGCAATTCTATATCCGTCGCCCTGAACTGCCCGCTGAGCTCGCGCGTCAACACGATCTCCTGTACAAATTCCTGCTCAACAAATGGTATTTCGACGAAATCTATGACGTGCTCCTGGTGCGGCCGACAATCTGGCTCGGCCGGCTGTTGTGGAAACGGGGCGATGGCTGGTTGATCGATGGATTTGGGCCCGATGGCATCTCTGCGCGCGTGCTCGACGTAACGCGCGGCGCAGTCAGGCTGCAGACCGGCTACCTCTACCACTATGCCTTCGCCATGCTCATTGGCGTGGCCGCATTCATCACCTGGTTCATGTTCGGCGGGCGCCTGGGCTGACCAATGAGCTGGCCTGTTCTTTCCGTCACCACCTTTCTGCCGCTCGTGGGCGCGCTGTGGATCATGGCGTTACGCGGCGAGGGTGAGCCCGAGCAGCGCAATGCGCGCTGGATCGCGCTGTGGACGACGCTGATTACATTCGCGATTTCGCTCATCGCGCTGACGCGCTTCGATCCAGGCTCGCCCGAGTTTCAGTTCGTGGAGAAGCAACCCTGGTTGGGCGGAGCCATCAGTTACCACATGGGAGTGGACGGCATTTCGTTGCCCTTCGTCGTGCTGACCACCGGCTTGATGCCGATCTGCATCATCGCGAGCTGGCATCCCATCCAGCGCCGGGTGAGGGAATACATGGTTGCGTTTCTGGTGCTGGAAACGCTCATGGTGGGCACCTTCGCTGCGCTCGACCTTGTCGTGTTCTATTTGTTTTTCGAGGGCGGCCTGATCCCCATGTTTCTGATCATCGGCATATGGGGCGGCCCCCGCAGGGTCTATGCCAGCTTCAAGTTCTTTCTGTACACGCTGCTTGGCTCCGTGCTCATGCTGCTTGCCATCATGGCGATGTACTGGAACGCAGGTACGACCGACATTCCGGCGCTCCTTCATCACGGCTTCCCTCGCGGCCTGCAGACCTGGGCGTGGCTCGCATTTTTCGCCTCTTTTGCGGTGAAACTGCCGATGTGGCCGGTGCACACCTGGCTTCCAGACGCTCACGTTGAGGCTCCCACGGCGGGGTCGGTGATCTTGGCGGCCATTCTTCTGAAAATGGGGGGATACGGTTTTCTGCGCTTCTCCCTGCCGATGTTTCCGGCGGCCTCACACGATCTCGCGCCGCTCGTCTTCGCGCTTTCCGTGGTCGCCGTCATCTACACTTCTCTGGTCGCCCTCGTGCAGGAAGATATGAAGAAGCTCATCGCCTACTCCTCCGTGGCGCATATGGGCTTCGTCACCATGGGCATCTTTGCCGCGACGGTGCAGGGCGTCGCCGGCGGGATTTTCCAGATGATCTCCCACGGTATTGTCTCGGCCGCCTTGTTCCTCTCCGTCGGCGTCGTTTACGACCGTATGCATACGCGCGAGATTGCCGCCTATGGCGGTCTCATCAACCGGATGCCGCTCTATGCGGCCGCCTTCATGGTGTTCACGCTTGCGAACGTCGCGCTGCCGGGGACCTCCGGCTTCATTGGCGAGTTTCTCAGCCTCATCGGCACGTTCAAAGTGAACACCTCGGTCGCAATTCTTGCGACACTCGGTACCATCGGCTCGGCTGCCTACGCGCTATGGCTCTATCGGAAGGTCATTTTTGGCGCGCTTACCAAACCCAGCCTTGCCGCAATCAAGGATCTGGATTACCGCGAAATTATCACGCTCTCTCCTCTCGTGGTCCTGACCATCCTGTTCGGCATCTATCCCAAACCGGTCCTCGATCTCTCGGCCACTTCCATCGCGCAGCTTCTTGATATGTACAGCCATGGGCTCGGGACCGTGCAGGCGGCTGGCTTGCTGGGAAGGTAACAATGGAGGGCACCGAAATCCCTGCAATCCTGCCCGCCCTGCCGGAGCTTGTTCTGGCGTGTGGCGCCATGCTGCTGCTGATGGCCGGCGTCTTCCCCGCCGGCAGGCGGGCGAACGCGATTCACATCGCGGCGATTCTCCTGCTCATCGTAACCGGCGCCCTTGTCGTGTGGGTCCCCGCAGGCATGACATTCGGCGGCAGCTTTGTCGTTGACGACTTTGCTCGCTTCCTCAAACTGCTCGCCCTGACCGGCTCGGCCGCGGCAATCCTCATGTCGTTGGACTACCTCGCCCGCGGTGATCAGCAGAGGTTCGAGTATTCCATCCTCATCTTGCTCTCGACGACCGGCATGATGATGCTGATCTCGGCCAACGATCTCATCGCGCTCTATCTCGGGCTGGAATTGATGAGCCTGTCGCTCTACGTGGTCGCCGCAATCAACCGCGACTCCGTGCGCTCGACCGAGGCGGGGCTCAAATATTTTGTCCTGGGCGCGCTGTCCTCCGGCATGCTGCTCTACGGCGCGTCCCTGGTCTACGGATTCACCGGCACCGTTTCATTTGCCGGGATTGCAAGGGCCGCGAATGAGCCGGCACTGGGACTCATCTTTGGTGTTGTTTTTCTGTTCGCCGGATTCTGCTTCAAGGTATCGGCGGTGCCGTTTCATATGTGGACGCCGGATGTTTACGAAGGAGCGCCGACACCCATCACTGCCTTTTTTGCCGCTGCCCCGAAGGTTGCCGGCATCGCCATGTTCGTGCGAACGACGATTGTGGCGTTTCCCGGCGTGCTGAGCCAATGGCAGCAGATCGTAGTCTTCGTTGCGATCGCGTCCATGGCGCTGGGGTCGTTTGCGGCGATTGGCCAACGCAATTTCAAGCGCCTGATGGCCTATTCGTCCATTGGACATATGGGTTTTGCGCTGATCGGTCTCGCGGCCGGCACCGCAGAAGGCGTGCAGGGCGTTCTTGTCTACATGGCAATTTACCTCGCGATGACACTCGGAACGTTCGCCTGCATTCTGTCCATGCGCCGCCACGGACAAATGGTCGAGGATATCGGCGATCTTGCGGGTCTCGCGCGCACCAAGCCCGCCATGGCCTTTTTCCTTGCAATGCTGCTGTTCTCGCTCGCCGGAATTCCACCGCTTGCCGGCTTCTTCGCCAAATTTTACGTGTTCCTGGCGGCAATAAAAGCGGGCCTGTTTACGCTCGCCGTTATCGGCGTGGTCACCAGTGTCGTAGGCGCTTATTACTATCTCTCGATCGTGAAGATCATGTATTTCGACGAGCCGGCCGAGCGGTTCGAGCCCATGCCGCGCGAACTCAGCGCTGTGCTGGCAGTCACCGGATTGTTCAATCTCCTATTTTTCGTATACCCGGCGCCATTGGTCGAGGCCGCGAATGCGGCGGCACGGTCGCTGTTCTAATCGTGGCTGCGCGAGTCAATGATGAAGCTGGATGCGACCGCAATTGCGGCCGGCGTGCGCCTGATTGCCCATGACGTGCTCGAATCCACCAACGCCCATGCCTTGACCCTGGCGCAGCGAGGCGAGCGCGGCCCGCTCTGGATCACCGCGCAGCGCCAGACGGCGGGCCGCGGCCGGCGCGGGCGAACGTGGGTTTCCCAACCGGGCAATCTCTACGCCACCTTGCTCCTTGCCTCGCCGGGGCGCCCCCAATGCTGGCCACAACTCTCGTTGGTCGCAGGGCTTGCCCTGCACGACGCTCTTATTGAGATCGCCCCCAGCCTCACCCGACGGGTTGCGATCAAATGGCCGAACGACCTTTTGCTTGATGATGCTAAGTTCGCAGGCATTCTGATCGAGGGCGAAGGTGGAAAAGAGGCCATCGCGATTGGCATCGGCGTAAACTGTGCGTCGCATCCGGCCAAGAGCCATTATCCTGCGACCGATCTCGCCAGCGCCGGGATGGCGATTGCGCCCGAAATGTTATTTGCGCCACTGTCGCGCAAGATGCTCGGGCGCTTGGCCCAGTGGAACGGGGGTGAAGGCTTCACGACCATACGCTGCGACTGGAGCGCGCGTGCAAACGGGCTTGGAGAAGAGATCCGGGTGCGTCTGGCCGATCGGGAATTGACGGGCCGTTTCGAAGCTCTCGACGATGACGGAGCCCTCGTGCTCCGCGTCACCGACGGCAGCGCCGTCACCGTCACGGCCGGCGAACTGGTGATGGTGAGAAGCTCACGCGCATGAATGGCGCCGCCGATCAGCTTGTGTTTGCCCCGCTCGGCGGACTGGGCGAGATCGGCATGAATCTCGCTCTTTATGGTTTCGGAGCGGAGCGGAGCCGCCAATGGATTGCCGTTGATCTTGGGGTTGCCTTTGCGGGCGACGAACTTCCCGGCATCGACCTCATCCTGCCCGATATCCGTTATCTCTTGGAAGAGCGCCGCAATCTTCTGGGCCTGGTGCTCACCCATGCCCACGAGGATCATTTCGGCGCGCTGCTCGATCTGTGGCCGCGGCTCGAAATTCCGGTCTATGCCACCGGCTTCACCGCGGCGCTGCTTGCCGCCAAGCGGCAAGGGGAGCCCGGCGCACCCGATATCCCGGTGACCATTCTTCCCCTTGGCGGGCGGTTTGCGCTCGGCCCGTTCGATATCGAGCTTGTGTCAATGTCCCATTCCATTCCCGAATCGAATGGCCTGATCATCCGTACCCCGCTGGGTACGGTGTTGCACACCGGCGATTGGAAACTCGATCCTGCTCCGGTAATTGCACCCGCGACCGATGAAGCAAAACTGCGCGCACTGGGCAATGAGGGCTGTCTGGCCCTGATTGGAGATTCCACCAGTGCCGTGCGGGAAGGCCGCTCTCCATCCGAGGCGGATGTTGCCAAATGCCTCGCCGATCTCATCCGCAACGCGCCCCGCCGCGTCGCGGTAACCACCTTCGCATCAAACGTTGCTCGCTTGCGCGCCGTGATCGACGCCGCGCAATTGTGCGAGCGCGAAATCGTTGTCGTGGGGCGAGCGATGGATCGGATCGTCCGGGTTGCGCGTGAGACCGGTTATCTCGACAGCGACAAGGAGTTTTGCTCGGTCGATGTTTACGGGCACCTGCCGCCTGACAAGGTGCTTGCGCTTTGTACTGGCAGCCAAGGCGAGCCACGGGCAGCACTTTCGCGCATCGCGCAGGACGAGCACCCCGATGTTGCGTTCTCGCGCGGGGATCGCGTGATTTTCTCCTCGCGCGCCATTCCAGGCAATGAGAAAGCAGTGAACCGGGTCATCAATGGTCTGGTGGCTCAGGGAATTGAGGTCATCACCGACCGGACGCATCTGGTGCACGCCTCGGGCCACCCGCGCATGGACGAGCTAAGAGACATGATCTCCTGGGTGCGCCCGCAAATTCTCATTCCGGCCCATGGCGAGGCTCTTCATATGGCGGAGCACGCCGAGCTGGCACGTCGCTGCGGTGTTGGCAAAGTTCTGATCGCACGTGACGGCGAGCTCATTCGTCTTGCGCCGGATGGACCCGGCAAGATCGACGAGGTGCCTGCCGGACGCGTCTACAAGGACGGATCTCTGCTCGTAAGCGCTGAGGAGCGCACGGTGGCAGATCGCCGGCGCCTGGGCTTTGCCGGAATCGTGACGTTTTCACTGGCACTCAGCGAGCGCGGCGAACTGTGCGGGGATCCGGCGCTTACGCTGACCGGCATTCCCGCAGCCGACGCGCAAGGCCGCAATACGGCCGATATTGTCTACGATGCCGCGCTTGAGGCATTCGACAGCTTACCCCGCGCGCGCCGACGCGACCCCGAAGTTGTTGCGGACGCAATCCGGCGCGCCATCCGGGCAGCACTGAGCGCCGCGTGGAATAAAAAGCCGACCTGTCACGTCCATGTGCTGGAAGTGTAGCGAGCCGTGGCTTGAGTCTGGTCCTGATATGGGTATCTGATCAGTGACCTCGCCGATGGGTACTTATCCCAAATAGGATGACGTGCGTCATTCCAGCAAATGCGAGAGGAGAGAGCATGATCGGCCGACTCAACCACGTCGCCATTGCCGTGGCCGATATTGCCCGGGCTGCGGACGTTTATCGCCAGACGCTTGGTGCCGAGGTCTCGCCGGCCGTGCCGCAGCCGGAGCATGGCGTGACCACGGTCTTCATCACTTTGCCAAACACGAAGATCGAGCTGATCGAACCGCTTGGCGACGCGTCGCCGATTGCCAAATTCCTGCAACGCAATCCCGAAGGCGGCATCCACCACGTCTGCTATGAAGTTGCCAATATCCGCGCGGCCCGCGACGCGCTCAAAGCGAAGGGCGCGCGCGTGCTTGGCGACGGCGAGCCGAAGCAGGGCGCGCACGGCAGGGCCGTGTTGTTTCTGCATCCCAAGGATTTTTGCGGAACGCTGATTGAGCTGGAGGAAGCGTGAGGAAGGGCGAATAGGCAATCGCGATTAGTCAACAGGAAAACGCAGGACAATCAGGCGAGCAGTGATTGATTGGCCACTAGCGAAAAGAGAATGGCGAGTAGTGCTTCGGCACTACCCGCCACCATTCCTACGCGCTATTCGCTATTCGCCGAGATTACCACCAGCGCGAACCCCAGCCGCGGCGATAGGGACGGTAGTACGGGGCCGCCACGACAGCGTCGTAACCGGCGGCATAGCCGCCGTAGGCACCATAGCCGCCGTAGGCACCATATCCGTAACCACCGTAGCCATATCCGTACCCGTAGGACGCGCCGCAACCGCAGCAGGAGCAGGACGGCTGCACGATGACGGGCGCCGGAGCGTAGCAGCCGTATCCGTATCCGCAGCCAGCCGCGGCAGGAGCCGCGCCGAATCCTAATCCTAAGCAAACAGAGGTGAACGTCAGTACAGCAAAACGACGCAACGTGAACACTCCCATGGTCATGGCCCTTTCTCCAACATACCTGCTTACGTTCATAACACTGGCGGGCATTTTGCGATACACATGGGCTGATTCGATCTGGTCTTTACCTTAATTGGATGCTTTGATCTGTCCGCGGTAATGAATCGATGTCATTGGCGACTGCGATCGCAATTTATTTTCTAATCTGGTGGATCGTTCTGTTCGCAGTTTTGCCGTGGGGCATCCGCAGTCAGGAAGAGAGCGGCAGTTTTGCAGAAGGTACCGATCCAGGCGCCCCAGCCGTGCCGGGGCTTGGACGCAAGCTCGCGTGGACAACGGTAGTCGCGGGGGCTGTCTTTGCGGTGTGGTATGTCGTTTATGCCTACCGCTTGATCAATATCCGCGATCTAACCGCCTTGCTCGGCATGCCCGACTGATAAAAATTGAGCAGGGCCGAACCCTGCTCCAAAAACGCAAAGCTACTGTACACTATATTACGCTGACGTCTCGCTTACTGGTTCGTGCGAGACGCTCCGGTTTGCGCCGGCTTGCCCGGCGTATCCCTCTGCTCCGGGACTTGTTTCCTGCGAAGACCCGCCGCGCAGGCGGACTACGCGCTTCACCCTTGTTCCTGCAGTCGCAGGAAGGTATCCGATCCGGGCTCGTTTGTCACCAATCCGGGCCATCCGCGAGGGTTTCGCGCGCTTGCGCCCGCCGGTTATTTTGCCCCATTTTGCAGTGCATTATCAGGCGGAGCAGCGGCGCGTGCGGGTTCAACGGCTTGATTGCGCTTGCTTTTTCGTGGAACACAATTGATAGAGCTTGCTGATGCGGCTATCGCGATATTTCCTACCTATTCTGCGCGAGACGCCGAAGGAGGCCGAGATCGTCTCGCATCGGTTGATGCTGCGCGCCGGGCTCATTCGCCAGCAGGCGGCCGGGATTTATGCCTTCCTCCCTCTGGGTCTGCGGGTGTTGCGCAAAGTCTGCCGGATCGTGCGCGAGGAGCAGGATCGTGCTGGCGCATTGGAAATGCTGATGCCGACCGTGCAGCCGGCGGAGCTCTGGCGCGAGAGCGGACGCTACGACGACTATGGCAAGGAGATGCTCCGCATCAAGGATCGCCATGAGCGCGACATCCTTTATGGGCCCACCAACGAGGAGATGATAACCGAAATCTTTCGCGCCTATGTGCGCTCATACAAAGACCTACCGCTCAATCTCTATCACATCCAATGGAAGTTCCGCGACGAAGTCAGGCCGCGCTTCGGGGTGATGCGCGCACGCGAGTTCCTGATGAAAGATGCCTATTCCTTCGATCTGGATTTTGCTGGCGCGAGGCACTCCTACAACAAGATGTTCGTGGCCTACCTGCGCACGTTCGCGCGGCTGGGGCTCAAATCCATTCCGATGGTTGCCGAAAGCGGGCCCATTGGCGGGAATTCCCACGAGTTCATCATTCTTGCTTCCACCGGAGAAAGCGAGGTCTATTGTCATCGCGACTATCTCGATTTTTGCGTACCCGGAGAGGACGTTAATTTCGACGATGTCTCGGCCCTTGAGAAGATCGTGCAGCAATGGACGTCGCTTTATGCAGCGACGTCCGAGAAACACGATGCGGCGGCATTCGAAAAATTGCCGGCAGAAAAGCGCCTTTCGGCGCGCGGCATCGAAGTCGGACACATTTTCTATTTCGGCACGAAATATTCCGAGCCGATGAAAGCGGTCGTGGCAGGACCGGACGGCAGCGAGCGTCCCGTTCACATGGGATCCTACGGCATCGGGCCGAGCAGGCTTGTTGGCGCCATTATTGAAGCGTTCCATGACGAAGCGGGCATCAAGTGGCCGGAGCCGGTAGCGCCATTCAAGGTCGCGATCCTCAATCTCAAACAGGGAGGCGCCGATACGGATGCGGCTTGCGAGCAGCTCTATCAGGCCCTGATCCGGAACGATGTCGAAGTGCTCTATGACGATCTCGATCAACGACCGGGAGCGAAATTCGCGTCCGCCGATCTCATCGGGATTCCATGGCAGATCATGGTCGGCCCGCGCGGGCTTGCGGAAGGCAAAATCGAGCTCAAGCAGCGTGCCGACGGGAGCCGAGAGCTGATGACGGTGGGGGACGCGATTGCCCGGCTGGGGCAGGGCGAATAGAGAATGGCGAATAATGAATACGGCCGGGGCGCAATCTACAAGAAAGGGCCAGAATCATATGATACCGATCCTGAGCACGCGAACTATTCGCTATTCGCTATTCCCCATTCGCGTCTCTGACCAATGACGGCCCCGACCGACGTCCACCCCTTCGCTCCCTTCGAGTGGCTGCTGTCGCTGCGGTATTTGCGGGCGCGGCGGCAGGAGGGATTCATTTCGGTCAATGCAGGTTTCTCCTTCCTCGGAATCATGCTCGGGGTAGCAACGCTCATCATTGTCATGGCGGTGATGAACGGGTTTCGCAAGGAACTGCTCGACAAAATCCTGGGGCTCAACGGGCATCTTTTGATCCAGCCGCTGGAATCGCCGCTCACTGACTGGCGCGAGGTCGCTGAACGGGTGGGCAAGGTTGAAGGCATCAGGCTCGCCGCGCCAATTGTCGAAGGCCAGGCCCTTGCTTCCTCGCCGTTCAGTGCGGCAGGCGTGCTCCTGCGGGGTGTTTTGGCTGCCGACCTGGGCAAGCTGCCTTCCGTTGCAAACAATATTCGCCAAGGCACGCTCGATGGCTTCGACGAAGGCCAGGGCGTGGCGATTGGCCGACGCCTCGCCGATCAGCTCTCGTTGCGCGCGGGCGACAGCGTGACGCTGGTTGCTCCGCGCGGAGCAGTGACGCCGATGGGAACAACGCCGCGCATAAAAACCTACAAGGTCGCCGCCGTCTTTGAGGTAGGCATGTCGGAATATGACGCGGCTTTTGTCTTCATGCCCTTGGTAGAGTCGCAGGCCTATTTCAATCGGGCGGGCGACGTTACCGCAATCGAGGTCTATACGGATAACCCTGACCGGATTGAGCATTACCGCAGGCTCGTGTCCGATGCCGCGGGGCGGCCGATTTACATGGTCGACTGGCGCCAGCGTAACGCGACTTTCTTCAGCGCGCTGCAGGTCGAACGCAACGTGATGTTTATGATCCTGACCATCATAGTGATCGTTGCTGCCTTCAATATCACCTCCGGCCTGATCATGCTGGTCAAAGACAAAGGCCGCGATATCGGCATCCTGCGCACCATGGGCGTGACCCAGGGCGCAATCATGCGGGTGTTCATGGTCACGGGCGCCTCGGTCGGGATCGTCGGCACCCTTGTGGGCTTCATCCTGGCGCTGGTTATCTGCCTCAATATCGAGTCCATCCGGCGCTTCGTATCCTGGGTCACGAACACGGAGCTGTTCTCGCCCGAGCTCTATTTTCTTTCGAAACTGCCCGCCGATGTCGATGGTGGCGAAACGGCCGCGGTGGTCGTGATGGCACTCGCGTTGTCGTTGCTGGCCACGCTCTACCCGGCGTGGCGGGCAGCACGCCTCGATCCGGTCGAGGCGCTGCGCTATGAGTGAGATCATGCGCATCGGGTGCGCGAAAGCGCGGCATAGAAAGCGTTGCTGAGAGTGCCAAAGCTTCACGACGCTGTACGCGCGCGTCCTCACATACCCACGTGGGCACGCCGCGCCCGCCACTGTCCGCGTTCCTAGTGCGTGCGGACGCCACAGCTATGAACGACGCCACTCTGAGAAACCAAAAGAACAAGACGTCTGCGTCTTCAACGGCGGCCGCCGGGGAAAAACCCATTCTCTTTCTGCATGGCGTTGACCGCCATTATCGCCAGGGCAATAGCCTGCTTCACATCCTCAAGGGGGCCGAGTTGGCGGTCTGGCCGGGACAATCGGTTGCTCTGGTTGCCCCTTCCGGCGCCGGCAAATCGACGCTCCTTCATATCGCGGGCTTGCTGGAGCACCCCGACGGGGGCGACGTCTATGTTGATGGAATAGCGACTTCGGGGCTCTCCGATTCGGAGCGCACGCGTATCCGCCGCACCGATATCGGTTTCGTTTATCAGTTCCACCACCTGCTCATGGAATTCTCGGCGCTCGAGAACGTCGTCATGCCGCAGATGGTGCGCGGCTTGTCGCGGGCGGAGGCGAACAAACGTGCCGGCGATCTTCTCTCTTATCTCGGTCTCAAGGAGCGCCTCAACCATCGTCCGGCCGAGCTTTCCGGCGGCGAGCAGCAGCGCGTCGCAATTGCACGTGCCGTTGCGAATGCGCCCCGCATTCTCCTTGCCGACGAGCCGACCGGCAACCTCGACCCGCACACGTCCGAGCACGTCTTTTCAGCGCTGACCGAACTCGTGGAAGCTTCGGGGCTCGCCGTCGTGGTGGCCACGCACAATATGGACATCGCCGCACGCATGCATCGCCGCGTAACCCTGCGCGAGGGGCGGGTGGACGAGCTCAAGTAGACCATATCCATCCATATCCATCGCTGGGCCATCGCTGGGCCTTGACATTGTTCCCTTTTTGTTCTATGCAGCTTGCATGCAAACCACTTCGTCAGCCCTGAGCCGTCACTGTCTATTCTGGGTTGTATAAAGGAGTAGTTTTGCAACCGTTTTGGCCATTTTGCCAAAATGAACCCAACGGGCAAATCAACAGTGCTGTGAGAGGGTTGCGGGGAAGTTTGAAGAGAGGAGGTAGCGATGTTCCGGGCGTTCATTGAAGAGGCTGCAGTTCTTGCCTCGCTTGCGCTTTTCGTCGGCATGATTGCGATCTGGGCACAGATCATTGCGACGCTCTGAACCGAAGCGACGCGCGCCTGAAGTGTGGGGATATCGGAGGAAATAGAACAAGAGGCGAGCCCCTCACCGTGGACAGGCTGCGGCTTCCTTCTCACATTCGCTGATTATCTGCGAATCGCGAGGGTTGAATGCTGGGCTTCGTTCATCTGCATGTGCATTCGTCCTATTCCCTGCTTGAAGGTGCATTGACGATTGCACGGCTGGCCGAGCTCGCAAAGGCCGACCACCAGCCTGCGCTCGCGCTGACCGATACGGATAATCTCTTCGGCGCGCTTGAATTCTCCGAGAAGATGGCAAGCGCCGGTATCCAGCCGATCATCGGCTGCGCGCTCGCCATCGACTTTGCCGATCAGGAGAGCGCGGGGCGAACCGGCAACGGTCCGCGGGTGGAGCGCCCGCGCATCGTTCTTCTGGCCGCGCGCGAAGCGGGCTATCGCAATCTGATTCGGCTCAACTCGCGCGCATTTCTCGAAACCGCGTCTAATGACGGCCCCCACGTCAAGAGCGCCTGGCTTGACGGCGAAACCGACGGATTGATCGCCTTGAGCGGCGGGCCAGGTGGCCCGCTGGACGCCACATTACTGGCCGGGCAAGGCAGTCTTGCGCAGTCGCGTTGCGCAGCCCTGGCGCAGCTCTTTGGCGACCGGTTCTATATCGAGCTCCAGCGCCATGGCAGCGCCTCAGAGCGCAATGTGGAACCGCTCCTGATCGACCTTGCCTATTCACAAGGCATCCCGCTGGTCGCGACCAACGAGCCGTTTTTTGCCGGACCGGACGACTACGAGGCACACGACGCGCTCATCTGCATTGCGGAGGGGCGGCTGCTGATGGAGACCGAGCGGCGCCAGCTCACGCCCGAGCACCGATTCAAGACTCGGGCGGAAATGACGGCTTTGTTTGCCGACCTTCCCGAGGCGATCGCCTCGACGGTCGAAATCGCCCAGCGCTGCGCCTTCCGGCCACAGGTTGCGGGACCTGTGCTTCCACGGTTCTCGGTCGGCGCAAACGGCGGCGCGATCGACGAGGCCACTGAATTACGCCATCGTGCCGAGGAGGGGCTCGAACGGCGCATCCAGATGCACGGGCTCGCGCCGGGCCACACTGTGGAGGAATACCGCGATCGGCTGGCCTTCGAGCTCAAGGTGATCGAGGGAATGAAATACCCGGGATATTTTCTGATCGTCTCGGATTTCATCCAGTGGGCAAAGGAAAACAACATCCCGGTCGGGCCGGGGCGTGGCTCGGGCGCGGGCTCGCTTGTTTCCTACGCACTTCTCATCACCGATCTCGATCCGATCCGGTTTGGCCTTCTGTTCGAGCGATTCCTCAATCCCGAACGCGTGACCATGCCGGACTTCGATATCGACTTCTGCCAGGAGCGGCGCGATGAGGTCATCGCCTACGTCCGCAAGCGCTACGGCCGCGACCGCGTTGCACAGATCATCACGTTCGGAACGCTGCAGGCGCGGGGCGTCCTGCGCGACGTCGGGCGCGTGCTGCAGATGCCCTATGGCCAGGTCGATAAGCTTTGCAAGCTCGTTCCGCACAATCCACTCAATCCGGTCACGCTATTGCGCGCCATTGAGGACGAGCCGCGCCTCCAGGCGGCGCGCGACAGCGATCCAGTGGTGAAACGGGCGTTTGACATCGCGCAGAAGCTTGAAGGATTGCACCGCCACGCTTCGACCCATGCCGCCGGCATTGTGATCGGCGAGCGGCCGCTTACGGAAATGGTTCCACTCTACCGCGATCCGAAGTCGCTGATGCCCGTGACCCAGTTCAACATGAAATGGGTCGAGCAGGCAGGATTGGTCAAGTTCGACTTTCTCGGCCTCAAGACGCTCACTGTGCTCCAGACGGCGGTGAGCCTCCTGCGCAAGCGCGGCATAAATGTCGATCTTGCTTCCATTCCACTCGACGACGAAAAAACCTACGCCATGCTGGCGCGTGCCGAGGCGGTCGGCATCTTCCAACTGGAAAGCCAGGGAATGCGGCGGGCACTCCTCGACATGCGGCCGGACCGGTTCGAGGACATTATTGCATTGGTCGCACTCTATCGGCCGGGGCCGATGGCCAATATCCCGACCTATTGCGCGCGCAAGCATGGCGTCGAGAAGCCCGACTACATTCACTCGATGCTCGAGCCGGTGCTACGCGAGACCTTCGGGGTCATTGTCTATCAGGAGCAGGTGATGCAGGCGGCGCAGTTGCTCGCGGGCTATTCGCTCGGCGAAGCAGACCTGCTGCGGCGGGCCATGGGGAAGAAGATCCGTAGCGAAATGCAGAAGCAGCGCAGCCGTTTTGTATCGGGCTGCGTCGAGCGCGGGACCGATCGCACACAGGCGGAAACCATCTTTGAGCTGCTCGAGCGCTTCGCCGATTACGGATTCAACAAGAGTCACGCCGCGGCGTACGCGCTCGTTGCCTATCAGACCGCTTACATGAAAACGAACTATCCGGTCGAGTTCCTGGCCGCTTCAATGACATTGGACATGGGCAACACCGACAAGCTGTCGGAGTTTCGCTCCGAGGCTGAGCGGCTGAGGGTCCGGGTGGAGCCGCCTTCGGTCAACCATTCCGGCGTGGCGTTCGGGGTGCAAGACAACAGAATTCATTATTCGCTCGCCGCGCTAAAGGGGGTCGGAAGCCTCGCGGTCGAAGCCATCGTCGAGGCGCGTGGTGATCGCCCATTTCGAGACCTGTCCGATTTCGCCAATCGCATCAATCCGCGCGCTATCAACAAGCGCGTGCTTGAAAGCCTGATTGCCGCGGGCGCATTCGATGCGCTCGAATCCAATCGGGCACGGGCATTCGGCGGCGCCGACGCGATTCTTGCGCGTGCGCAACGCCAACGCGAGGTGCTCACAAGCGGCGCATTGGAGTTTTCGTTCGGCGGCCGTGCCGCCGACGAGGAGGCGATCAGGCTGCCAGCCGTTGAACCCTGGTCTCCAGCCGAGCGGCTGCAAAAGGAATTCGATGCGATCGGCTTTTTCTTGACGGGTCATCCTCTCGACGATTATCTCCACACGCTAAAGCACTTACGCCTGCAATCCTGGGCGGACTTTGCGCGCGCAGTACGCGCGGGCGCGAGTGCCGGCCGCCTCGCGGCCACAGTGGTCACGCGCATCGAGCGACGCACACGCAATGGCAGCAAGATGGGAATTGTCGAATTGTCTGACCCGAGCGGCCACTACGAGGCGGTGGTTTTTTCAGAAGGTCTGCAGCAGTTTCGGGATGTGCTCGAACCCGGAGCGGCCGTGCTTTTAACGCTCTCAGCGGAGCCGCAAGGGGAAGACGTGCGGGCCCGCATTCAAATGGCCGAGCCGCTGGACCAGGCGGCAGCGAGGCTCTCGAAGGGATTGCGCATATTCGTGCGCGGGGAGGGGCCGATCGAGAGCGTGGCCAAACGATTGGAGCCGCCGCCCAACGGGGCCGTCAAGGAGAAGGTGGAGAGCGAGGTTGCGCTCATTCTCATGCTGGGCGAGGGCACCGAGGTCGAGGTGAAGCTACCGGGCCGCTTCAGGGTATCTCCGCAGATCGCCGGAGCCATCAAGGCAGTGCCTGGCGTCGTGGCGGTCGAAGCAGTTTAGCCTCGCCGGCACTCCTTGCCCCGGCAATCGCGTGCCTATATAACGCCGGCAATCTCTCACGCGGGCCTGGCCTCATCAGCCATCCGGTGGGCATCCCGAAATGGGGAGCCTGACACGGGTCCGCGGCGGCTTAACCGGAGTAAACACGTGGCGCTTCCTGATTTTTCCATGCGCCAGCTCTTGGAGGCTGGCGTTCACTTCGGCCATCAGGCTCACCGCTGGAATCCGAAAATGTCGGAGTACATTTTCGGAGCCCGAAACAACATCCACATCATCGATCTCGCGCAATCCGTTCCGATGATGCACCGCGCCTTGCAGGCCGTGAGCGACACGGTCGCCAACGGTGGTCGCATCCTGTTTGTCGGGACCAAGCGTCAGGCGCAGGACGCCATCGCCGCCGCAGCGAAGAAGAGCGCGCAATATTATGTCAATTCGCGCTGGCTCGGCGGCACGCTCACGAACTGGAAGACGATCTCCCAATCGATTTCTCGCCTGCGCAAGCTCGAGGAGATGTTGGCCTCTGGCGAATCGCAAGGCTACACCAAAAAAGAGCGGCTGACGCTTCAACGCGAGCGCGACAAGCTCGACCGCGCGTTGGGCGGGATCAAGGATATGGGCGGTCTACCCGATCTCTTGTTTGTTATCGACACCAATAAAGAAGATATTGCCATCAAGGAGGCGCGGCGCCTCGGATTGCCGGTCGCCGCGATTGTGGACACGAACTCCGATCCGGATGGGATCACATATGTCGTACCCGGTAATGACGACGCGAGCCGCGCCATCACCCTTTATTGCGATCTGATCGCCAAAGCTGCGATTGACGGCATTTCACGGGCGCAGGGCGAGGCCGGAATAGATGCGGGTGCGGCTGCCGAGCCCATAACCGAAGAGCTTCCTCCTGCTGCGGAAGGCCCAGGCTACGAGGTCCTCTCCGGTCCCCGTGGCGTCGCTGACGATCTCAAGAAACTTCATCACATATCCCCCGCCATCGAAAAGAAGCTCAACGATCTCGGCATCTTCCACTACTGGCAATTGGCGGGACTGAGCAGCGATGCCGCGCGCAAGATCGGCGAAGAGGTGGGGCTCCCCGGTCGGATGGACGGCTGGATCGCCCAGGCTAAAGAATTGGCGGCGGAATAATCGACCCATCAGGATATCGGTCATGGTCACGATCAGCGCGCAAATGGTGAAGGAGCTTCGCGAACGCACAGGCGCGGGCATGATGGACTGCAAAGGCGCGCTGAACGAAACCGCCGGCGACATGGAGCGGGCGGTTGATCTCTTGCGAAAAAAAGGCCTCGCCAAGGTTGCGCGAAAGGCCGGCCGAATTGCCGCAGAGGGTCTCATCGGTGTCGCCGTCGAAGGGCGTAAAGGTGTCGTCGTCGAAGTCAATTCCGAGACGGATTTCGTCGCACGCAACGATTTGTTTCAAGGCCTGGTGAAGATGATCGCGAATGTGGCGCTCACAACCGGCCCCGACGTCGAGAGGATCAAGGCCGCGAGAGTCGGGAGCCTGAGCATCGAGGAGGCCATTGCCGATACCATCGCCAAGATCGGCGAAAACATGTCACTGCGCCGCGCGTCCTCGCTCTCGATCGGAGAAGGCGTCGTTGCGAACTATGTACATAATTTCGTTGACGAAGGGCTCGGGAAAATCGGCGTGATTGTCGGACTCGAATCGGGTGGCAACCGCGAAGAACTGGCACGGTTTGGCCGTATGGTCGCGATGCATGTCGCCGCCTCCAATCCACAGGCGCTCGATACTGGCGGCCTCGACTCCGATCTCCTTCGCCGTGAGAGAGAAGTGCTCGCTGACAAGGCGAGGGCGCAAGGCAAGCCCGCAAACGTGGTCGAGCGGATCGTCGAATCTGGTCTCAAGACGTTTTATAAGGAGGTTTGTCTGCTGGACCAGGCCTACATCCACGCACCGGAAAAGAGCGTGGCGCAGGCGATCAAGGAGGTGGAGGCGCGCATCGGCTCGCCAATCAAGATCAGTGGGTTTGTGCGCTACGCGTTGGGCGAGGGCATCGATCGGCCAGAACCTGACTTTGCCGCGGAAGTCGCAGCTGCGCGCACTTGATGTGCAGGCCCGCCGTTGTGGCCGTGACCTACGGAGCAACGAGGGGGACTAGCGATCATGCTTGAGCCGAAATACCGCCGGGTGATCGTGAAGGTCTCCGGCGAGGCTCTAATGGGGCCTCTCGAATTCGGCATTCATCAGCCAACACTTGATCGAATTGCCGCCGACCTGGTGGCTGCACAAAAACTTGGGGTGGCGGTTGGGGTTGTCGTCGGCGGCGGCAATATTTTCCGCGGCGTCAAGGTCTCGGGGCAGGGAATTCCGCGCGTCACCGGCGACATGATGGGCATGCTTGCGACCGTCATGAATGCCCTTGCTTTGGAGAGCGCTCTCAGTCAGGCCGGAGCGGTAGCTCGCACGATGTCGGCGCTGGTCATTCCGCAGCTATGCGAAATCTACGAACGAGAACGCGCGCTGCGTTATCTGGAGCAGGGCCGAATGCTTGTGCTTGCTGCCGGTACCGGAAATCCATTCTTCACGACCGACACAACGTCTGTACTTCGGGCGGCTGAAATGGGGGCCGGTGCGGTGTTGAAGGCAACCGATGTTGACGGGGTCTACAGTGCGGACCCGAAAAAGGACAGCAATGCGAAACGCTATGATCGGTTGACGCATCAGGAAGCCATTGAGCGCAATCTCAGAGTCATGGACACCACTGCCTTTGCGCTTGCTCGAGAAAACCATATACCTATCATCGTATTCTCGATCCGCGAGCACGGGGCGGTTGCCGATGTCCTGCGCGGAAAAGGACGCTTCACCGTTGTCGCCGAGTGACGGATCAGTCCCAGACCACAAGCGGGCAGGTTGATTTCCGCCCGATGACGTATTGAGGGCCGCCATGGCAACTCCAGTTCATGATCTCAACGAGATCAAACGCCGAATGCAGCAGTCTATCCAGCTTTTGAAGCAGGAGCTCGGAGGTCTGCGCACCGGGCGGGCGTCCGCGAGCTTGTTGGAGCCGATCCATGTCGAGGCGTATGGGACCCATATGCCGCTCAATCAGGTCGCTACGATCAGCATTCCCGAGCCGCGGATGATTTCTGTGCAAGTCTGGGACCGCTCGATGGTGCATGCCGTAGAAAAGGCTATCGCGGCGTCGAATCTTGGTCTAACCCCCTCCACAGAAGGGCAGGTCCTGCGCTTGCGCATCCCTGAACTCAACGAAGAGCGCCGCAAGGAGCTCGTCAAGGTTGCGCACAAATATGCTGAGGCCGCCAGAGTGGCAGTGCGACACGTGCGGCGTGATGGCTTGGACGTGCTCAAGAAATTGGAAAAGGACCACAAGATCAGCGAGGACGACGGCAAACGGTCTGCCGAGCAGGTGCAGAAAGCTACCGACGAGGCGATCGCCGAAGTGGATCGGATGCTCGCAACAAAAGAGAGGGAAATCCTCACGGTTTGAGGGTTGCAACGGGATGTCCAAGAGCGAGCTGCTGCGTACTGCGCATATCGATGCGATCGCCGTGCCGCGGCATGTTGCCATCATCATGGACGGCAATGGACGTTGGGCCGCGGCGCGGGGACTGCCGCGTGCGGAAGGGCATCGGCGGGGCGTAGAGGCGCTTCGCCGTACGGTACGCGCGGCCGGGGACCTCGGTATTCAATTTCTCACGATATTCTCGTTCAGCGCAGAGAACTGGTCGCGTCCGTCGACAGAGATTCGCGAGCTTATGATGCTGCTGCGCCGCTTTGTTCGCCACGATCTGGCCGAGTTGCACAGCAACGGCGTGCGTGTCCGGGTTATCGGCGAGCGTGAGAACCTTGCTGATGACATTCGGCGCCTGCTGGACGAAGCCGAGCAGTTGACCAAAAACAATGATAAGCTGGTCCTCGTGGTCGCTTTCAATTACGGGGCTCGACAGGAAATCGCGAGGGCCGCACAGCGTTTGGCAGCCGCGGTTTCGGCCGGAGATCTTGCGGTGAGCGCGGTCACGGCCGATAAACTTGCCAGCTACCTTGACGCCCCCGACTTACCGGATCCGGATCTGATCATTCGCACCAGCGGCGAGCAACGGCTTTCAAATTTCCTGCTGTGGCAAGCGGCATACAGTGAGTTGGTCTTTGTTCCAATCTACTGGCCCGATTTCGATCACGCTACGCTCGAAAGCGCCATTACCGAATATCGCCGGCGCGAGCGCCGGTTCGGCGGCTTGGTTGCACGTACCGGATCATGATGCAGTGACGGGCCCGGGTCCTGCAAGCTCATTGCCCATTTCTAAGATCGCAAAAAGCGAATTTGCGTTGCGAGTCTGCTCTGCTTTGGTGCTTGCGCCCCTTGCGATCGCTGCGGCGTACTGCGGAGGCTGGCCCTTTGCTTTGTTCTGGTCTGCAGCGGCTATCGGAACACTATACGAATGGAATTCGTTGATTGTACGCCAGCAGCGGGTACTGATCGCCGGTGTGCTGGTGCTTGCCCTCGCGCTGGGGCTTGCAGCGGCGGGATACGCGCGGCTCGCGGTGACCGTAATCGTCGTGGGAAGCCTCGGGGCCGCAATGTTGGGAGCCATGGGCAGACGAATATGGATTGCGGCGGGCGTTCTCTACGCCGCCTCGCTCGGCGCCGCACCCATTCTGCTGCGCTCCGACCTCGAATATGGGTTTGTTGCCATCATATTTCTGTTCGCCGTCGTCTGGGCAACGGACACAAGTGCCTATGCCGCGGGACGGGCAATCGGAGGCCCCAAATTGATGCCGCGCGTGAGCCCGAAGAAGACCTGGGCAGGAGCGCTCGGCGGCGCAATCGGCGCAATCATTGCGGCGCTCGTTGTGGCCGAGCTGTCGAGTCTGGACGCGGTTGTCACCGCTGTCCTTGCCGCCAGCCTATCAATATTGGCGCAGGCGGGAGATCTGTTTGAATCTTTCCTGAAGCGACGATTCGACGCAAAGGATTCGAGCGGTCTCATTCCAGGTCATGGCGGTCTGATGGACCGCCTGGACGGATTTGTCGCAGCCGGCTTTGCCGCGGCGGTGATCGGCATATTGCGCGGCGGATTTGCAGCGCCGGGGCGTGGCTTGTTGGTCTGGTAAGTGAATGCAAGCAGAGCAGCCCCGCAGCAATTCTGCTCAATCGGCAAACCCAATTGCCGAGCGCTCTCTCACGCTGCTCGGCGCAACCGGGTCTGTCGGGGCGAGTACCATCGACCTCATCAAGCGCGAGCGCGGCCGCTATCGTGTCGAAGCAGTCACCGCCAATAGCAATGCCGCCCAGCTTGCAACACTGGCACGCGAATTGGGCGCCCGGTTCGCGGCAGTGCGTGATCCGCAAGCTTATGCCGAACTCAAAGAGGCGCTCTCGGGTAGTGGCGTCGAGGTCGGCGCCGGTGAGCGCGCGCTAACCGAGGCGGCCCAGCGCCCATCGGACTGGGTCTTGGGCGCGATTACCGGCACGGCCGGACTCAAGTCGACCCTCGCCGCAGCCGAGCGCGGCGCCATAGTGGCTCTTGCCAACAAGGAAAGCCTGGTTTGCGCAGGCCGCCTCTTCATGCGTCGGGCTGCGGCCGCCGGCGCCACAGTTCTGCCCGTTGATTCCGAACACAATGCGCTATTCCAAGCCATGAGCGGAAGCCGGCGACAGGACGTTCGTCGGGTAATCTTGACCGCCTCCGGCGGACCATTTCGGACCGCACGCCCCGAGGTGATCAGGAGCGCAACCGTGGAACAGGCGCTGCGGCATCCCAACTGGTCGATGGGGCCGAAGGTCACGGTGGATTCGGCCACAATGATGAACAAGGGACTTGAGCTCATCGAAGCGCATCACTTGTTTTCGCTTCGTCCCGATCAGATCGATGTTGTCGTTCACCCCCAATCGGTCGTGCACAGCTTGGTGGAATACTGCGACGGCTCGGTTATTGCACAATTGGGCAGCCCCGATATGCGCATTCCCATTGCGTATTGTCTGGCTTGGCCGGCGCGCCTTGCCGGGCCTGCGCCGCGGCTCGATCTCGCGCGTACCGCGACGCTCACTTTCGAGGCGCCCGACAGCGCGCGCTTTCCGGCCTTGGCACTCGCCCGCGGCGCGCTGGAACATGGCGGTGCCGCACCCACAGTGCTGAATGCGGCAAATGAGGTTGCGGTTGGCGAGTTTCTCGCCCGCAGGCTGTCCTTTGGCGGGATAGCAGCCCTGGTCGAGCGCGTCCTGGAAGCCGCGTTGCACCAAAATTGGACAGGTGAGCCCGAAACGCTGGAAGAAGCACTGTTCATTGACCATAATACAAGATTGTTGGCCCATGATATCTTGCCAGAAATTGCCGCAAAGGCATCCTACGACTCCGGCTTGGGGAACGATTGGGGCCGGCCGGGGATATCCATTTCATGAACTTTGATTTTCTGTCCGGGATCAACGCACTGGGTTCGGGGGTGCTCGGCTTCGTTGTTCCCTTTTTGTTCGTCCTCACGCTGGTGGTCTTCTTCCATGAACTCGGCCACTTCCTAATCGCGCGCTGGTGCGGAGTGAAGGTCCTTGTATTTTCGATTGGCTTCGGTCCCGAGCTGTTCGGGTTCAACGACCGTCACCACACCCGCTGGAAGATCTCTGCGATCCCGCTTGGGGGCTACGTAAAGTTCTTTGGCGATGATAACGCTGCAAGCGTACCGGATCAGGCGGCGCTTGCTCACATGACCGAGCAAGAGCGCCAGGCAAGCTTCATCTATCAGCCGGTTGCACGCAGGGCCGCCATCGTGGTCGCTGGCCCGCTGGCAAATTTTGTGCTCGCAGTTGCGATTTTTGCGAGCCTCTTCGTGATCTTCGGAAAGCCGAGTACGTCGCCGCGAGTCGATGCCGTCCAGCCTGGAAGCGCTGCAGAGGCGGCAGGCTTTAAGCCGGGCGATCTCGTTTTGACGATCAACGGCCGTCCCATCGAAAGCTTCCCGGACATGCAGCAGATCGTCAGTATGAGCGCCGGCCAGACATTGGTGTTTGAGGTCGATCGCGGAGGCACTCAGGTTACCCTCAAGGCCACACCCGCTCTGAAAGAGATCAAGGACCGGTTTGGGAACGTTCACCGTCAAGGCATTCTCGGCATCACCCGATCTCCTTCCCCTGAGGATGCAAATTTCCAACCAGTTGGACCGTTCAAAGCGCTTCAACTCGGGGCGGAAAGAACGTGGTTCGTCGCTGAACGAACCCTTTCCTACATTGGCGGCGTGATTTCGGGTCGTGAAACCGCAGACCAGCTCGGCGGCCCAATTCGAATAGCCCAGGTGTCGGGCCAAGTTGCGAGCGAGGGCTTGCCATCCCTCTTTAGTCTCGCGGCGGTGCTTTCTGTGTCGATCGGGCTCCTTAATCTGTTTCCGGTTCCGCTGCTCGATGGCGGCCATCTCTTGTTCTACGGAATTGAAGCCGTGAGGGGAAAGCCGTTGTCCGAGCACGCACAGGAAGTCGGCTTTCGTATCGGGCTTGCTATCGTCGTTATGCTGATGATCTTCGCGACCTATAACGACATCTTGCATCTGGCCGCGCAATGGACCGCCTCATAGCGCGCGATCAGTAATTCTTAAGCGGATAATAGAAAGGGGGAAGGCGGTTGCGCGTGATGAGGGGCGAGACATAACAGCGGTGCACGGGGGACGATGACCTTTTCGTGGGCGTTGGTAATGTTGCCGGCGCCCGAAGGGGACGACAAAGGCGCGTGGGGGAATGAAGTTTGGTTTGTCGATAGTGCGGGGTTTGGCTAGCGCCTGCCTCGTGCTCAGCGCAATTGTCCTGAGCGTAGGCGCTGTGTCATTCACGGCGCGTGATGCCTATGGTCAAACCGTCACCGTTAACACCATTATCGTTCAGGGAAATCAGCGGGTGGAGGCCGACACCATCCGCTCTTACTTCCGTCCGGGGCCGGGCGGGCGGCTTGATGCCTTCCAGATCGACGAGGGAGTGAAAGCCCTCTATGCCACCGGCTTGTTCCAGGACATACGACCCAGCATCCAAGGTGGGCGGCTTATTCTAGTGGTGATCGAAAACCCGGTGATCAATCGCATTGCTTTCGAAGGCAACAAGAAGGTTAAGGACGAACAACTCAGGGCGGAAATTCAGTCCAAAGAACGTGGGACCTTGTCGCGGCCAATTGTCCAGGCTGACGTTGCCCGGCTTGTGGAAGTGTATCGGCGCAGCGGGCGTTTCGACGTTCGGATCGAGCCCAAGATCATTGAGCTTCCGAATAATCGTGTCGACCTCGTGTTTGAAATCAACGAAGGCCTCAAAACCGGCATCAAGCGTATCGAGTTTATCGGTAACCGGGCGTACTCCTCATACCGGCTCAAGGACGTGATCAAAACGTCCGAAACCGGATTGCTCGCCTTTCTGCAGACGGGCGATATCTACGATCCGGACCGCATTGAAGCCGATCGAGAGTTGTTGCGCCGGTTCTACCTCAAGCACGGTTTTATCGATGTGCGGGTTGTCTCCGCGATGGGCGAATATGATCCAGCGCTGCGCGGGTTTATCGTTACCTTCACAATCGAAGAAGGCGACCAATATCGCGTTGGAAGCGTAGACGTTCAGTCGTCGGTGCGCGGGCTCGATCGCGGGCTGTTGTGGTGGAAGCTGCGGGTCTCTGCGGGCGAAGTGTACAACGCCGAGGGTGTCGAAAAAACGGTCGAGGAGATGACCATTGAAGCCGCCCGGCAGGGCTTCGCCTTTGCAACGGTCCGGCCGCGAGCGTCACGCGACAACCAGACAAGGACCGTGAACATCGTCTTCTTGGTCGACGAGTCACAGCGTGTTTACATCGAGCGCATCAACATTCGCGGTAACACCCGCACCCGCGATTACGTGATCAGGCGCGAATTCGATCTTGCGGAAGGCGACGCCTACAATCGCGCGCTTGTCAATCGGGCTGAGCGGCGGCTCAAAAATCTGAACTTTTTCAAAACCGTCAAGATTACGCCAGAACCCGGGTCCGCTCCTGACCGCATCATTCTCAATGTCGACGTGGAGGAGCAGTCGACCGGTGAATTCCAGGTCTCAGGCGGCTATTCGACTTCAGATGGCTGGCTGGCGGAAGTCAGCATCGCTGAGCGCAACATGCTCGGCCGCGGATTGTATGGCAAGGCATCGGTACAATACGGCCAGTACGCCCGTGGCGCGCAATTGTCGTTCGTGGACCCGTATTTCCTCGGCTATCGCATCGCCTTTGGTCTTGACGTATTTGGCAAGATCCAGAACCCGACGAGTTATATTTCGTACTCCACTACGACGCTGGGTTTCGGGACGAGACTAGGTTTTGCTCTGCGTGAAGATCTCGGGTTCGCGGTAAGATATTCGCTCTATCAACAGAGAGTTTCGCTGCCGGACTATCTTAATGACTGCCTCTTGTCTCCGAATGCTCCCATCAACGGCGGGCCGGGAGTGCAATCGATAGGCTTTAGCCTCGACCCTTGCTTCCTCAATGGCGAAGCGTCGCTTGCGGTTCGGCGGGAGCTTGCTAATGGGTCGGTTCTGACATCGTCCATCGGCTACACGCTCACTTACAATTCGGTGGATAACAATAAGAGCCCGACCAAAGGATTGCTCGCGGAGCTGCGGCAGGACTTTGCCGGGGCGGGCGGCGACGTGCGGTTCGTGCGTACAGCCGGCGATGTCTGGGGCTACCACGAGGTCGTACCCGATGTCGTCGCTGCGCTACATCTGCAGGGAGGGCACATCACCGGCTGGGGTTGCGGACAAAATAATGATGGCTCGCTGTTGAATACGCCATCGGAATGCCTTCGCATGCTCGATCATTTCCAGATGGGGCCCAATCTGGTGCGCGGGTTTGCGCCGGCCGGCATTGGGCCACGCGACCTGTCTCGGCTTGCCCTCACCGGAACGGGAGATGCACTGGGTGGCACTCTCTATTGGGGCGCCAGCCTGGAGCTGCAGACGCCAATTTACTTTCTGCCGAAGGATGCTGGCATAAAGATCGCGGCCTATGCGGACGCTGGCTCATTGTGGAATTACCAAGGCCCGACGAGTTGGGCAGCAACTGGCGAGGTTCTGTCAGGATCAATTTGCGCCGCCCCGCCTTGTCCGCTCGACAATGGCATGCATATTCGCTCGTCGGTTGGCGTGGGATTAATCTGGAATTCCCCATTCGGACCGCTGCGTTTTGATTATGCCGTTCCCCTGACGCAAGAACCTTACGACCGGACCCAGCGATTTAGATTTGGCGGCGGCGCTAAATTCTGATAACCAGCCAGAAGCTTGGTCGAATTTATCTTAACCGGTATCACGCGGCGGCAGTGGACGGCTTGAAGGGTATGAGTGAGCCCTTCTTTTTCCAAAGGGGCAGGGGGCTCACCGTGCGCGAGATCGCCGCGCTTACGGGGGCTGAGACGCATCCTCAGGCGGATCCTGACCGCCGCATTACCGGAGTCTCAACTCTCGACCGCGCCGCTCCTGACGAGCTCGTTTTTCTCGACAAAGTCAAATATGCACCGGAGTTAGCAGTCACGTCCGCCGGGGCGTGTCTGACCAGAAAACAATTCGCTGTGCACGCTCCCGGGCACGTCAGCATGCTTTATGTCCGTGAGCCTTATCGCGCCTATGTCGAAATCACGCAACAGCTGTTTCCCGATGCGTTACGCCCGTCCTCTTTGTTTGGGACCTCAGGCCTCGCGCCCGGTGCGCTCATCCACTCCACTGCGCGACTGGAAAAAGGCGTCGTCGTTGATCCGGGGGTCGTCATCGGCCCCCACGCCGAGGTCGGCGCGCGCACGATCATAGCGGCCGGCGCAGTCATTGGACCAGGGGTGCGAATTGGCCGCGACTGCGCAATCGGGGCGAGTGCCTGCATTACCAATGCTCTGATCGGTGATCGTGTCGTTGTTCATGCCGGTTGCGCAATTGGCCAGGATGGCTTCGGCTACCTGATGTCAGCGGCCATGCATAGGAAAGTTCTGCAAATTGGCCGAGTCATAATTCAGGATGACGTAGAAATCGGCGCAGGCACCACCATCGATCGCGGTGCCAATCGCGACACCGTGATCGGAGAGGGGACCAAGATCGATAATCAAGTCCAGATCGGGCATAATGTGGTGATCGGACGGCACTGCATCATCGTCTCGCAATGCGGCATTTCCGGCAGCGTCGTAATCGGGGACCGTGCCGTACTTGCAGGCCAAGTTGGGCTCGCCGATAACATCAGCATTGGCGAAGGCGCGATTATCGGGGCGCAAAGCGGCATCATGTGCGACGTACCTCCAGGCGAACGTTGGTTCGGCTACCCGGCCACGCGTGCACGCGAGTATTTTCGTGGCGTGACAAAGCTGCGCGAGTTGGCCCGGGGAGCGGGCGTTGCTGCGCCAGACAAAGATGATTGTTCCGATAAAGGCGCTCAGGACATTCCGGAGCAAGAACCGGGATGACAGAGGATGCCACTGCAACGCTCGAGGCGGCTGATATTTGCGATGTACTCAAGGCGTTGCCGCATCGTTACCCCTTTCTAATGGTTGATCGCATTGTCAACATTCGTGGCGACGAATCCGCGGTGGGAATTAAGAACGTCACCTTCAATGAGCCGCAGTTCGTCGGACATTTTCCCGGCAATCCGATATTTCCTGGCGTTCTGCTGATCGAGGGAATGGCCCAGACCGCGGGTGCCATTTGCGTCCTCGCACGAAAGGGTGATACGCCCAGCCAAGTCTACTTTCTCACCATCGACAAGGCAAAGTTTCGCAAACCCGTGATCCCCGGCGATGTTGTCGAATACCACGTCACCAGGATTGCCCGGAAAAGAAACATGTGGTGGTTTCGTGGCGAGGCAAGAGTCACGGGCTTGGTCGTTGCGGAAGCCGAAGTCGGCGCCATGCTTGCGTGAGGTTCGTGATGACCGTAATCGATCCTACCGCGCGCGTGGCATCGGGCGCGGTGATCGGTCGTGACGTGTTGATCGGGCCGTACTGCATGATCGACGCGGACGTCACGATCGGGGACAGCTGCCGGCTGGCCGGCCACGTTCACGTCACCGGCAATACTACGATCGGCCCCCGCTCCATGATCTATCCGTTTGCATCGTTGGGCACACCTCCTCAATCGGTAAAATATCGGGGCGGACCCACGCGGCTCGTTGTCGGAGCGCAGTGTGACATCCGCGAAAACGTCACCATGAACAGGGGTACGGAGGACAATGGGGGAATAACCGAGGTTGGAGATCGCTGCTTTTTCATGGTCGGCTCGCACGTTGCTCATGACTGTAAGGTCGGCAATGACGTTACCTTTGCGAATAATGTCGTGCTCGGAGGTCATGTCACAGTTGGAGATTTTGTTGTCTTCGGTGGACAGGCTGCGGTTCGCCAGTTCGTACGGATCGGACAGTCCGCCATGGTCGTGGGGCTGAGCGGCGTGCGAGCGGATGTCATCCCATTCGGGCTGGTGCAGGGGCCGCTGGCTGATCTTATCGGCTTGAACGTCGTCGGCATGCGGCGGCGCGGTTTGAGCAAGGACGCAATTCACCGACTGCGGAAAGCCTATGACAGCATGTTCTTTGGCGCGGGCACCTTTCGCGACCGGCTCGACAAGGTCGAGGCCGAAAGTGGCGACAATCCGTTGGTTGCGGAGGTGATTGCTTTCATTCGTTCGGGATCGCGTCCTTTGACCATGGCCATCCGCCGCGCGCAAGTTCAAGAAAGCCCGTGACCTCGCCAGTTCGTGCAACTATGGGGGATGATTCTCCAGTCGCGATCGTCTGCGGAGGCGGCACTTTGCCGTTTGCTGTCGCGGATGCTGCCGCGCGGCGCGGTCGTCGCGTGATACTGTTTGGAATTAAGGGTTGGGCGGACCGGCAGCGGATCACCGCCTACCAACATCATTGGGCAAGCTATGGCCAGTTCGGCTGGTTTTGCCGCATTGCGCGTGCCGAGGGTTGCCGCGATGTGGTTTTCGTCGGTTCACTCGTTCGTCCTTCGCTGCGACAGTTGCGGCCAGATTTCACGACTATCCGTCTTCTGCCGAGGATAGTTCAAATGTTCCGTGGCGGTGATGATCATCTCCTTTCAGGCGTTGCCTCCATCTTCGAAGAGTATGGATTCCACCTGATCGGAGCGCACGAGATCGCTCCGGAAATTCTCATGCCGGCAGGGCCTCTCGGCCGACACCGTCCCAGCAGCCGCGATCAATCCGATATCGAAACCGGGTTGGCGCTCCTCAAATCCATAAGCTCATTCGACATCGGCCAAGCTGCCATCGTCGCGGATGGGCGTGTGCTGGCGGTCGAGGCCGCGGAGGGTACCGATCACATGCTGTCTCGCGTCGCGCAGTTGCGCCAAAGCGGACGCATACGGGATCGGACGGGTCGGGGAGTATTGGTAAAGGCAGCCAAACAGGGTCAGGATCGCAGGGTCGACCTTCCCTCGATTGGACCGCAGACCATTGAGGGTGTCGCGCGCGCAGGTTTGGTGGGAATCGCGGTGAGCGCGGCAAGCGCAGTTGTTGCTGAACCCGATCAGATCATCGCAGCCGCAGATCGCGAGAAATTATTCGTTGTCGGTGTAGGGGAGCCTCGGGGCCAGAATGACGCTTAAGCGTTCGCCCGACCTTCGTGGCGAGGTGCTCGATCTCTTTCTGGTGGCGGGAGAGGAGTCGGGCGATCAGCTGGGCGCGGCGCTCATGCGCGCGCTGCGGACAGCCACAGGTGGTGCGGTTCACTTTGCCGGCGTTGGCGGCCGCGAGATGGCGAAGGAAGGTGTCAGGAGCCTCTACTCCATCGATGATCTTCCCATAATCGGCTTCAGCGCGATACCCCGGCGACTGCCGCGAATTTTGCGACTCATGCGCTTCACGGCCAGGGAGGTGGTGGCAAGACACCCAAATGCATTTGTTATCATCGATAGCCCGGGGTTCACCCGAGGAATAGCGCGTCGGGTGCGTGCCGCCGATCCGACAATTCCAATCGTCGAATACGTTTCGCCCTCGGTTTGGGCTTGGCGGCCTGGGCGCGCGCGGGTCATGCGGGGTTACATCGACCACATCCTGGCCATTCTGCCATTCGAGCCGGAGGTTCATCGCCGTCTCAACGGCCCCCCGTGCAGCTATGTTGGCCATCCGTTAGTGGAAAGAGTGCACCGCCTACGCCCCAATCCCGAAGAGGCCCGCAGACGCCTTGCCTCGCCGCCCGTCCTCCTCGTACTGCCGGGAAGCAGGATGGGGGAGATCCGGCGGCTCCTTGGTGTCTTCGCCGAAGCAGTCAAACTGGTTAGAGACCGGATTGGATCGCTTGAAGTGGCTATTCCCACTCTGCCGCATCTCATCAAAACAATTCGGGACGCCACAGAGCACTGGGACGTCCCCCCACGGGTGATGGCGGATCCTGCCGAAAAGGAGGCGGCGTTTCGCGTCGCGCGCGCCGCGCTCGCAAAGTCGGGGACCGTAACGCTTGAGCTTGCGCTCGCTGGTATTCCCATGGTCGCGGCGTACAAGGTCTCGACCATCGAGTATGTGACGGTTGGGCCGGCCATCAGGAAGCGCATAAGCTCCATTATCCTTCCTAATCTTCTCCTCGGTGAGAACGTCGTCCCGGAAATCCTTCAACACCACTGTACGGCGGAGACTCTCGCCCGCGCTCTCGTTGCCCTGTTCGATCAGACTCCCGAGCGACAACGGCAAATTGACGCATTTTCCCGACTGGATTCAATCATGGAAATCGGATCGAGCATGCCGGCTGCCCGGGCTGCCGGCATTGTGCTGAATGTCGCGAGGCATGACCTTCCGGCGAAAGCCGCAATGCGGCATTCTTCCGGCAGATGAAACGAGCCACAGAAGTTATTAACTTTGTCCAGAAGAGTTATGGTGTAGGGCTGCGAAGCAACAGCATCATGGCGCGTTTCAACTATCTATTCGGCCGATAGTCATTTCCTGCGCGAAATCGGGACGTAGTCGCGCTGGCGTGCTCCGGTATAGAGCTGGCGCGGACGGCCGATCTTCTGGTGTGGGTCCTCAATCATCTCCTTCCATTGCGATATCCAACCCACGGTGCGGGCCACGGAGAACAAAACCGTGAACATGGTCGTCGGAAAACCCATCGCTTTGAGCGTAATGCCCGAATAGAAATCGATATTCGGATAGAGCTTCTTTTCGATGAAATATTCGTCGTGGAGCGCTACGCGCTCCAATTCCAATGCGACTTCGAGCAAGGGATCATCCTTGCTCCCGACTTCATTCAAGACCTCGTGGCAGGTCTTCTGCATGATTTTTGCGCGCGGATCGTAATGCTTGTACACGCGGTGGCCAAAACCCATGAGGCGGAAACTGTCATTCGGGTCCTTGGCGCGGCGGATGTATTCGGGAATCCGGTCAGCTTTGCCGATCTCGCGCAGCATGTTCAATGCTGCCTCATTGGCGCCTCCGTGAGCAGGACCCCACAGGCAGGCACAACCGGCGGCGATGCAGGCAAACGGATTGGCGCCCGAGGATCCGGCTAACCTGACGGTCGATGTGGATGCATTCTGCTCGTGGTCGGCGTGCAGGATGAAGATGCGGTCCATTGCGCGCGCCAGAACGGCGTTCGGCTTGTACTCTTCACATGGCACTGCAAAGCACATGCGCAAAAAATTGGTCGCATAATCGAGGTCGTTTTTCGGATAAATGAATGGTTGCCCGATGGAGTATTTGTATGCCATTGCCGCAATCGTCGGCATTTTCGCAATCATGCGAATGGAGGCGATCATCCGCTGCATTGGATCAGAGATATCGGTGGAGTCGTGATAAAAGGCGGAGAGCGCTCCGACACAGCCGGTCATGACCGCCATTGGATGCGCATCACGCCGAAAGCCCTGATAGAACCGGCTCATCTGCTCGTGCACCATCGTGTGCAGGGTAACTCGATCGTCGAAATCGGATTTTTGAGTAGCTGTGGGGAGTTCTCCGTAAAGCAGCAGGTAGCATGTCTCGAGGAAGTCGCCGTGCTCGGCAAGCTGCTCAATCGGATAGCCGCGATAAAGTAGCAGGCCTTCATCGCCATCAATGTATGTAATCTTGGATTCGCAGCTCCCGGTCGATGTGTAGCCGGGATCGTACGTGAACATCCCGGTTTCGGCATAAAATTTGCCGATGTCGATCACGGAGGGCCCGATCGTTCCGTCAAATATCGGAAACGAGGCTTCCTTGTCGCCGAGGGTGAATTTACCGGTTTTGATGTTTGCGCCGGTCTTTGCGTCCATAATTGAGTCCTCTCTAAGCAGAGATCGCGGTGTGCGTAGCCCATCCTTGGTTGCGCTGCAAGATGCCTTGATTCTGCCTACCGATCTACGATTGCCTGAGCGAGTTGGTCCTCAATGCGTGCAAGACTTTCGCTTCTTCCCAGAATTGCTAGCACTTCGAAAATAGGGGGCGATGTGGTGCGGCCTGTGAGCGCAGCGCGCAGAGGTTGGGCGATCTGTCCAAGCTTCATTCCGGTTCGTTGGGCAAAGGCGCGAACCGCCTGCTCCGTAGTCTCGGATGTCCAGGGATCGAGGTGTTCGAGATCGTCGAGTAACTCGCCCAGTAATGTTCGTGCTGCGGCCGTCAACATCGCGGTTGCCTGCGGGTCCAGAGCAAGCGGGCGTTCGGCTATGATAAACTGTCCGCCCTCCATAAGCTCCACCAGGGTTTTGGCGCGCTGCTTCAAAGAGCTCATCGCTATCAACAAGCGCGTGCGTGATTGCGGTGTCAGCTTGCCTGCGAACTCTGACCCGCCTGCGATGTGCGGAAGCACGCCTTCAAGCTGTGCAAGCAGGTCGGTGTCGGCCGACTGGCGCAGGTAGTGCCCGTTGAGGTTTTCAAGTCGGGCGAAATCAAATCGCGCCGGTGAACGCCCGATGTGGGCCAGGTCGAAAGCGCCAATCATCTCCTCAGTTGAGAAGATTTCCTGATCGCCGTGGCTCCAGCCAAGCCGCACCAGGTAGTTGCGCATCGCAGCCGGCACGTAACCCATGGCGCGATAGGCATCGACCCCGAGCGCACCGTGGCGCTTGGAGAGCTTGGAGCCGTCTGGCCCATGAATGAGCGGAATGTGCGCCATCACTGGAATCGGCCAGCTCAGGGCATTGTAAATCTGGCTCTGGCGTGCGGCGTTCGTGAGATGATCGTCCCCACGGATCACATGCGTTACACCCATGTCATGATCATCGACGACCACGGCGAGCATGTAGGTCGGTGTGCCGTCGGAGCGCAGAAGCACGAGATCGTCAAGGTTCTCGTTTTGCCAAACGACGCGTCCCTGCACCTGATCTTCGATCACGGTCTCGCCTGTCAGAGGCGCTTTGAGCCGGATCACGGGAGGGACGTTGTCCGGCGCCTCGGCTGGGCTGCGATCGCGCCAACGACCGTCATAGAGCTTCGGCCGGCCCTCCCGGCGTGCCATCTCTCGCATCTGCGCCAGTTCTTCGGCAGAGGCGTAGCAGCGGTAAGCGCGGCCGCTCGCAAGCAGTTGCTCTGCGACTTCACGATGACGACTGGAGCGCGCGAACTGATAAACCGCATCGCCGTCCCAATCGAGACCCAGCCAGGAGAGCCCGTCAAGGATGGCATCGATTGCCGCTTGGGTCGAACGCTCGCGGTCAGTATCCTCGATGCGCAACAGCATTTTGCCGCCTCGCCCCCGCGCATAGAGCCAATTGAAAAGGGCGGTGCGGCCCCCCCCGATGTGAAGAAAACCGGTGGGCGAGGGAGCAAAGCGCGTGGTTACGGCCATATCGGAGATCTTTGCCGACAGCCAAAACAGCTTCTGCTCACCACAAACGCAAAGCTTGATGAAGATATCGGCTCCATTGCTTCGCCTGTGATGTTCCCGGCTGCCCCGGTTCGATATCTTGGCGCGTCCACAAGGATTTGGCACATATCCGGCATCGATGGGATAATGGCACAATGATGGAAGGTAAAGTCTCCAATACGGCCGCGGGGAGCGATTTCATTCGCGACGTCGTTCGCGGCGACCTCCAAGCGGGGCGCTATAATACCGTTGTGACACGTTTCCCGCCGGAACCGAACGGCTATCTTCACATCGGCCACGCCAAATCGATTGGTCTGAATTTTGGGATCGCGCAGGAGTTCGGAGGGCGTTGTCATCTGCGTTTCGATGACACCAATCCCACTAAGGAAGAGCAGGAATACATTGACGCAATCGAACGCGATGTGCGCTGGCTTGGCTATGATTGGGGCAGACACCTTTACCATGCCTCTGATTATTTCGAGCAGCTCTATGAATGGGCAGAGTATCTCATCCGCGCGGGCAAGGCCTACGTCGACGATCAGTCGCCCGACGAGATACGAGCGTCGCGGGGTACTCTGACCACGCCGGGACGCAATAGCCCCTGGCGCGAGCGTAGCGTTGACGAGAATCTTGATCTCTTTTGCCGCATGCGCGCAGGCGAGTTTCCGAACGGGTCGCGGGTGCTGCGTGCAAAGATCGACATGGGGTCAGGCAACATCAATTTACGCGATCCAGTGCTCTACCGCATTTTGCATGCAAGTCATCCCCGAACGGGAACCTCCTGGTGCATCTATCCGAGCTATGACTTTGCACATGGCCAGTCTGACGCTATTGAGCGCGTCACCCATTCCATTTGCACGCTCGAGTTCGAGGATCATCGACCGCTGTACGATTGGCTGCTCGACAATCTTCCGGTTCCTTCACGCCCGCACCAGTACGAGTTTGCCCGTCTCAATCTCACCCATACGATTCTCTCCAAGCGCGTGTTGACAGAGCTCGTACGCGGCGGTCATGTCGAAGGCTGGGACGATCCCCGCATGCCTACTCTCGCTGGACTGCGCCGGCGCGGAGTGCCGCCCGAGGCACTACGGGAATTCATCAAGCGGATCGGGGTCGCAAAAGCAAATAGCGTGGTCGATCTCGGAATGTTTGAATTCTCGGTCCGGGAGGTCCTCAACAAAACGGTTTTGCGCAGAATGGCAGTGCTGCGCCCTCTCAAGGTGATCATCGATAACTATCCCGAAGACCGGATTGAAGAGGTGGAAGCGGCCAATCACCCCGGTGATCCGGCCGCGGGTACGCGCCGCGTCCAATTTGGCCGCGAAATCCTCATTGAGCGCGAAGATTTCATGGAGCATCCGCCGAAGAAATTCTATCGCTTGGCGCCGGGACGTGAGGTCAGGTTGCGTTACGCGTATTTCATCACGTGCCGCGAACTGATCAAAGCTAGCGATGGTGCAATAAGCGAGATCCATTGTACCTATGATCCGCAAACGCGGGGGGGAAACGCACCGGATGGGCGCAAGGTTCAGGCGACGCTGCATTGGGTCTCGGCAGGAGAAGCGCTGCCGGCCGAGATTCGCATTTACAACCCATTGTTCTCTGTTGCTGAGCCGAATGCGTCCGACTTTGCTGCCGACCTGAACCCGTCTTCTCTCGAAATATTGAAGGACGCCCGGCTGGAAGCGGCCTTGGCGAACAGCGAGCCGGGAGTGGCGATGCAATTCGAGCGGCAGGGCTATTTTTGCCGGGATGCAAGCTCGACGCAGGACAAGCTCGTCTTCAATCGAACAATTGGTCTGCGTGATACCTGGGCAAAGGTACAGAGTGCCGAGCGAGCTTAGATCAAGCGGGTCGCAGCCCGCGCGCCGGTGCGGCGACGTGCCTGCGCACTGCTTGCTTATGGTGTAAGATGCCCGCCACTGCGCCTGGGGGACTGCGCGATGGCAGAGGAAAATAGAGCGCGCGGTCGAGCCGACACATGGCGGCCTCGCCCCAGCCCTGGAGCCGCGGCCGGGGCAAGCTGGGCGTGGCCAAACGACCTCACAGATCTCATTCGACGTGCAGTGCAGCAGCTGCGCGCATGGCTCGCAGCCGAGATAGGGTCAGGCCGGCTGGTGCCCTGGCTTGCGATTTCCTTCGGCAGCGGTGTCATCATTTACTTCAGCATCGACCAAGAGCCCGCGCCGTGGGCGGCAGCTACTCTATTCATTGTTGCCGTCGCTGTGGTCGTCGTTGCTCGGCGCCGTCCCATTGGATTTCCGATTGCGCTAGGCATGGCGATGGTTACGGCAGGGTTTGCTAGCGCCACAATAAAACGTGGGATCATTGCTCATCCGGTACTGACTGCGCCTGCCTGGAATGTCGATGTCGCTGGTTTCATCGAAATGCGAGAGGAGCGGGAGCGCTCTGATCGCGTTACGCTGCGTATCGAACGTATGAGCGGACCGCGGGTGGATGAGAAGCTCGAACGCGTTCGGGTGTCCCTGCGCAAAGGGACCGCGCCGCCGGTGGGCAGCTTCGTCGCGTTCAAGGCGAAGCTCACGCCACCACTCGAACCATTGCGCCCTGGCGGCTACGACTTCGCCTCGGGACATGTATTTTCAGCGCATCGGCGCATCGGGTTTTGTACTTGGGCGCATCCGAGCAGAGGAGGCACCGCACGCCCCGCACCTTTGGCTGCGTTACCTGACTGTTCTCGACGCAATGCGCGACAAGATCCACAAGCGCATCCGCGCTGTCTTGCCAGGTGACAACGGAGCAATCGCGTCGGCCCTCATCACCGGTAAGCGCGACGCCCTCTCGCCTCAGGTAAACGAGGCCATGTACGTGTCCGGTCTTGCCCATGTGCTCTCCATCTCGGGCTATCACATGGCCGTGGTTGCGGGCGTCATGTTCTTTACGATCCGGGCGTTGTTTGCGTTCTTCCCAGCTTTCGCAAATCGCTATCCCATCAAGAAGTGGGCAGCGTGTGCGGCACTCGCTGTTGCTGCGTTCTATCTCCTGCTGTCAGGTGCGGAAGTTGCGACCCAGCGTTCCTTCATCATGATTGCGATTGTGCTAATCGGAGTTCTTGTCGATCGCCAGACGCTGACCTTTCGAAGCATAACAGTGGCCGCCCTGGGTGTTCTCATGCTTGCTCCGGAGGCGGTCGTACATCCAAGTTTTCAGATGTCGTTTGCAGCAACGCTCGCTCTCGTCGCCGGCTACCAGCATGGTCTGCCATGGATGAGCCAGGAAGGCGAGACGCCGCTGGCTGCCCGGATTGCGCTGTGGGGAGGGCGAGAGATGGTGGGCCTCATCCTGGCTTCGTTGCTCGCAGGCACGGCGACGATTCCCTACACCGCCTATCACTTCCATCGCATCTCCCCCTATGGCGTGATCGCCAATCTCGGCGCCATGCCGATTGTGTCGGCCTGGGTAATGCCGTGGGGCATTGTGGGCCTCCTCGCTATGCCGCTTGGTCTCGACGGACCCTGCTGGTCGTTCATGGGTCTAGGGCTTGATTGGATGACGGCTGTTGCGTTCTGGGTCACGGCATTCCCGGGCGCCGTGGGCCGGATGGCGGCGTTCGGGCCGGGCCCGTTGCTCCTGTGCACATTTGGATTGGTGTTGTTCTGCCTGCTCAAGACGCCTCTGCGTTTTTTCGGCTGCTGCATCATAGGTTGTGCCATCGTGATGATGGCAAGATGGCCGCAGCCGGACATCCTGGTCGCTCCAGGGGGCGACGCCGTTGCTGTCCGCGGCAACGAGGGCCACCTCGCCATGATCAGGTCCGGCAGCGACACCTTTGCCTTCCGCGAGTGGCTCGCCGCGGATGGGGATGCGCGCGTGCCGACCGACAAGAGCCTTGCCGCTGCTTTCACCTGCGATGATCAGGGCTGTATCGGCAAGTTGCGGGACAAATCGCTGGTCGCGATCGTCAAGAATGCAAGCGCGTTCGAAGAGGACTGCCGGAAAGCGGCAATTGTGATCAGCCCCCGTCAGGTGCCAGGCGATTGCCGTGCGCTTACGATCGACAGGCAATACATGCGGCGCTCAGGGTCGCTCGCAGTCTACCGAGTCGGTGATGGTTTCGAGATCACACCAGCCAGAGCACCGGGTTACGACCGTCCATGGGCACCTGCCCGGCCGCAAGCGAGCGAAAGCCAAGATTTCGGACGATTAACGAACACGCCCTCGCGTGATGCAACGCCAAACCCCGAAGATCTCGAGCCGGGAGACTGAGATCAATACCGCCGAAACAAGCCGACCATCTTGCCCTGAATGCGGACCCGGTTTGGCGGAAGGATTCGCACCTCGTAGGCGGTGTTTGCAGGCTCGAGCGCAATGGAAGCGCCCCGTCTGCGAAATCGCTTGAGCGTCGCCTCTTCATCATCGATGAGAGCCACGACGATATCGCCTGTCTCCGCGCCGTCCGCCTTCTTGATCAGCGCCACGTCGCCATCGAGGATCCCAGCATCGATCATGCTGTCGCCGCGCACTTCAAGCGCAAAATGCTCACCCGTGGAGAGCATGTCAGCCGGCACATTGATGACGTGGGTTTGATTTTCGATAGCCTCGGCGGGCGTGCCGGCGGCGATGCGACCCATCACCGGAACCGCGACTGGGCGTCCCCCTTGATCATCGGGAGCCGCGCGCCTGCCAAGGTGGCCTTCGATCACGCTGGGAGTGAATCTCCTTCGCCCACTGCCCACGCCCTGCGCAACCGATTCCGGGAGCTTGATCACCTCAATGGCGCGCGCCCGGTTGGGCAGGCGCCGAATAAATCCGCGCTCTTCAAGCGCTGTGATCAAACGGTGAATACCCGACTTCGAGCGCAAATTGAGGGCATCCTTCATCTCGTCGAAGGACGGCGGGACGCTTTTTTCCTTGAGACGCTCATGAATGAAGCGCAGCAGTTCAAACTGTTTTTGCGTCAGCATCTCTGGTTTTCCCCTCGCAAGACTCGCTTAAAACAAACCATGAACATACGGTATATGTTCCATATGTGTTCTGCAAGCCCTTTAATTCGGGTAAACAAAAAAAGGGGGGTTATCGCGAAAGGGGTAAAACCTTGCATGGGCTGCCTTTCGCGGCGGCCGACGCGTGGGGTTCGCGAACGAGTAGGCAGTCAGCTGCCGCAAGCGGGCAGAGCATGGAACTGTCCTGCAGCAGGGCAGGGGTGGCGACAAGGAGACCATCGGGACCGGAACTCAACTCGGCCCGCAGGTAGTCGGCCCGTTCGTCGTTTTGCGGCAGGTCCCGGCCCAATACAGCTGATTCCAGCACCGGTTCGATGTCAGAGCGCCCGGCAAGTCGCCTCAGGAGCGGGACCAGAAACAGGACTGAGCACACATAGGCGGACACCGGATTGCCCGGCAGGCCGAGGACATGCATCGAGCCTAGCCGGCCGTGCAGCATGGGCCGGCCTGGCCGCAAGGCAACCTTCCAGAACGACAGTGCGAGGCCTTCCTGCCCCAGCGAGCTCTGAACCAGGTCATAGTCACCCACCGATGCGCCGCCTGAGGTGACGAGAATATCGCTGCCGAGTTCGCGGGCGCGGCGGACGGCCGCAACCGTATCTCCCACGCGATCGGGAACGATGCCGAGGTCAAGAACCTCGCATCCCTCCCGGGCTGCTATGGCCATGGTGCTGTAGCCGTTGGAATAGACGATCTCGCCCGGTTTCGGGTCGGAGCCAGGCATCACCAGTTCGTCGCCCGTTGCTAATACGGCGAGCCTAGGGGCTCTATGGACCCGCATGCGAGCGTGATTCATCGCGGCGGCGAGAGCGAGATCGCGATCAGAAAGGCGGCGGCCTTGGTGGAGGAGGACCGCCCCGCGCCGAAAATCGAGTCCTTCGACTCGCACATGTTTGCCCCTGGCGGCACTGACGGTCACGACGACAGTGTCATCTTCCCGCGCCGTATTCTCCTGAATGACAATCGCGTCCGCACCTGCCGGCAGAATGCCGCCGGTGAAGATCCGTGCGGCTTGCCTCGGACCAATGCTCCCGCTGAAAGGATGTCCGGCCGCAACTTCGCCCACCACCTTCAGCCGCGCCGGAACTGCCGCCACATCGGCGGCGCGCACCGCGTAACCATCCATGGCCGATACATCGGCAGGGGGCTGCGTCCGCAGCGCCTGCAGATCAACAGCCAGCACGCGACCGTAGGCCTCGGTAAGTGGAACGGATTGCGCGGGCAGCGGTTCGACATTGGCGAGCACGCGGGAAAGCGCCTCCTCAACCGATATCAATCCCACGGCTTACTCCTCGACGCGGTAGTGCCCCGACTTGCCGCCGCGTTTCTCCAGTAAGCGAATGCCCTCGATACGCATTCCACGCTCAGTCGCCTTGACCATGTCGTAGATGGTGAGGCACGCGACGGTCACTGCGGTCAATGCTTCCATTTCGACCCCGGTCTTCCCGGTAACATTCACGGTCGCGCGTACGTTGATGCGCGATTTTTTCCGATCGGGCTCGATGTCGAGTGCGATCTTCGAAATAGGAAGGGGGTGACAAAGCGGAATGAGCTCGTGGGTGCGCTTCGCTCCCATAATGCCTGCAATGCGCGCGGCAGCGAGGACATCGCCTTTTTTCGCATCTCCTGCGAGCACCATTGCAAGGGTCTGGGGCGCCATGGCCACGTGGCCTTCGGCAATCGCGACCCGATCAGTAACGGCCTTGGCCGAAATATCGACCATCCGAGCCTCACCGCGCGGGCCAATATGCGTCAGCCTGGACACACGTGCCACGACCACCTCTTGCTCACTCTGCGGCGGCTGTGCGTGGTTGGGCGCCGTGGAGCAAGGCGCGCGTCGCCGCCTCCACATCGGATTGGCGCATGAGGCTCTCACCTACGAGAAACGTCCAAATCCCCTGCCGCGAAAGGCATTCCAGATCGGCGCGTGAGAAAATTCCGCTCTCGCTTACGACAATGCGATCTGGCGGAATCCTGGCGGCGAGCCTTTGGCTGATCGCGAGCGAGGTCTCGAAGGTCCGCAGATCGCGGTTATTGATCCCGATGAGCCGCGAGCGCAAACGCAGCGCCCGATCGAGCTCGCCTTCATCATGCACTTCAAGCAAGACGTCCATGCCGAACGCATGTGCTCTATCCTCAAGCTCTCGCGCCGTCGCATCATCGACCGCCGCAAGAATGATGAGAATGCAATCCGCGCCCCAGGCGCGAGCTTCGATGACCTGGTAGGGGTCGTACATGAAATCCTTGCGGAGAACCGGCAAATGCGCTGCTGCGCGCGCATGCGCAAGGTGTTCGGCGGCACCTCGAAAGGAGGGCCGGTCCGTGAGCACAGACAGGCAAGCCGCTCCGCCTTTTTGATAGGCACGAGCGATTGAGTCTGGGGCGAAATCGGCGCGGATCAATCCCTTTGAGGGGCTTGCCTTCTTAATCTCGGCAATAAGCGCGAAATTGCCGGCGCGGACCTCACGTTCCACCGCTGCAATGAATCCTCGCGGTGGAGGGGCCGACCTCGCTTGTGGCTCGATCTCGGCAATGGGATGCGCGCGCTTGGCGGCAGCGATCTCCTCGCGCTTATAAGCTTCAATCGTA